>Ga0209231_1000046_pt1 | contig 92691 bp, 92 predicted proteins | sample Deesub45470m_DNA_FD_188086 | JGI IMG/M metagenome (GOLD analysis project Ga0209231, IMG submission 188086) | Deep subsurface microbial communities from North Pacific Ocean - 450_OLKR46/470m Metagenome (SPAdes) (version 2) | ecosystem: Environmental > Terrestrial > Deep subsurface > Unclassified ...
GTCCCGGAACAGTGGGGGGGCTGGTTTTGATGAATGGCGGCAGTCAGCGCCAGGCGATCGGCTCCTGCGTGCGGCGGGTGGAGATTCTGGAACGGGATGGCACCGCCGCCAGCCTGACCCCGGAGGAGTGCCATTTTGCCTATCGTCACAGCGCTCTGCAGGCCCGGGGCGCGGTGGTGCTTGGCCTCGAGTTGGAATGCCAACCGGGGGAACTGCGCAGCATTCGGGCCGAGATGCTCAAAGACCTGCGGGAGCGGCGGCGCAAATTCCCGCGCAAGGAGCCCAATTGCGGCTCGGTGTTTTTAAGCACCAGCGAAATGCATGCAACTGTCGGCCCGCCTGGTAAAATCATCGAGGAGGCCGGCCTCAAAGGAACTCGGATCGGTGCCGCCGAGGTTTCCGTCCGGCATGCCAATTTCATCGTCAATCGGGGCGGCGCCAAGGCGGCCGACGTGCTCGCCCTGATCGCCCATATCCGCCGGATTATCGCAACCCGCATCGGTTTCGATCTGGGCTGTGAGGTGCGATATGTGTCCGCCGAGGGGCTGATCGCTCCCGCCCATCTGGCGGCTGATGTGGTTCAAACCTCGCCTGTTGAAAGCCCATTGTCATGACCAAGCGTTTACTTCTCGCTCTGTTCGGATTGTTGCTGGTTGTTGCCCTGATCGGTGGCATCAAGGCCCTGCAGATCCGCAAAATGATCGCCCAGGGAAGTCAGTTTGTCCCGCCACCGGAAACCGTGACCACGGCGGTCGCCGAAACCGCCGCCTGGGGCGCGAGCTTGCGCGCGGTGGGGAGTCTGGATGCGGTGCAGGGGGTGACCGTTTCCGCCGAAGTTTCCGGCAAGATCGTCGCCATCGGCTTCGAGGCCGGGCAGACGGTGGCCAAGGGTGCAATGCTGCTGCAGCTCGATACCTCCACTGAAATGGCGCAGTTGCCCGGGGCCGAAGCCGAAACTGCGCTGGCAAAGAACAATCTTGAGCGTTTCACCACCCTGCTCGAGCAAAAAATCATTTCCAAGGCCGAGTATGACGCCGCTGTGGCCGGTTATCGCCTGGCCCTCTCCCAAGCCGACAACCTTCGCGCTGTTATCGCAAAAAAAACCGTGCGGGCTCCTTTTGCCGGCCGGCTCGGGATCCGACAGGTCAACCTCGGGCAGATTTTGCGCGAAGGCGACTCCATCGTCAGCCTGCAAGCTCCCGACCCCCTGTTTGTCAACTTCCAACTGCCGCAAGGGGATTTGCCCCAATTGCAGGTCGGTTTGCCGGTTCAGGTGAGCGTCGATGGGGCGGCGGGAAAGGCATTTGAAGCCCGCATTACCGCCATCAACCCGGAGGTCGACCTTGCCACCCGAAATGTCCGTATTCAAGGGACGTTGAGCAATCCTCAGGGACTGCTGCGCCCGGGGATGTTCGCCAGCGTTTCGGTGGTGCTTCCTGGCCAGAGCGAGGTTCTGGTCATTCCCGCCACCGCCGTCCTTTACGCCCCCTACAGTGATTCGGTCTTTGTGGTCGAGCCGAAAGAGCCCGGCAAGGTCGATTCCGGGCAGGTGCTGCGGCAGCAGTTTGTGCGCATCGAGCGCAAGCGGGGGGATTTTGTCGCCCTGGCTTCGGGGTTGAAAGCCGGGGAGACGGTGGCCAGCACCGGGGTGTTCAAGCTGCGCAACGGTCAGGATGTGGTGGTCGATAATACGCTGGCGCCCGAATTTCAGCTGGCCCCCCGGCCGGAAGATAACTGATGTTTTCTCCTAGGGTCGCTCCAGCGCGGTCCGGATTGATCAACTGACATGCATTTTACCGATCTCTTCATCAAACGCCCCGTCCTCTCCCTGGTGGTCAGCCTGGTGATTATCATTGCCGGACTGCAGGCCATCCGCTCCCTCAATGTCCGCCAGTATCCCCTCAACGAAAACGCCACGGTTACCGTCACCACTGCTTACGTCGGCGCCAGCGCCGACCTGGTGCGGGGTTTTATCACTACGCCGTTGGAGCGGGCCATTGCCGCCGCCGATGGCATCGAATATCTGCAGTCGCAAAGCTCCCAGGGGCTCTCCACCATCAACGTGCGGCTGAAGCTCAACTACGATTCGACCAAGGCGCTGGCGGAAATCAGCTCCAAGGTCGACCAGGTGCGCGCCGACCTTCCCCCCGAGGCGGAGGTGCCGATCATCAATATCGAATCGGCGGATAGCCAATTTGCTTCGGCTTATCTGAGCTTTACCTCGGAAGAGTTAAAGCAGAACCAGATCACTGATTACCTGGTGCGAATCGTTCAACCTCGGCTCTCCGCTGTTTCCGGGGTGCAGCGGGCCGATATTCTCGGAGCCCGCACCTTTGCCATGCGCATCTGGCTCAAACCCGATCGCATGGCCGCATTCAACATTACCCCGGCCCAGGTACGCCTGGCGCTGGCCAACAACAACGTCCTCGCCGCCGTCGGTCAGACCAAGGGGGCGCTGGTCCAGGTCAATCTGACCGCCAATACCGATTTGCGCTCGGTGGAGGAGTTCAAGCGTCTGGTGGTGCGGCAGCAGGATGGTGCCACCATCCGCATTGAAGATATCGGCGAAGTGGTGCTGGGGGCTGAGGACTACAATACCGAGGTTCGCTTTAGCGGGCAAACTGCGGTGTTCATGGGCATCTGGCCGCTGCCCAATGCCAACTCTCTGGATGTCATCAAGCGGGTCCGCGATGAGATGGAGTCGATTCAGCGCGATCTCCCGACCGGGTTGGAGGCGCGGGTGGCTTACGATGCCACCGCCTATATCGACAACGCTATTCAGGAGGTGCTCAAGACCCTGAGCGAAACCCTGCTGATCGTGGTGGTGATCATCTTCCTGTTCCTGGGGTCGGTGCGATCGGTGCTGATTCCCGTGGTCGCCATCCCATTGTCGTTGATCGGTGCGGTTTTCCTGATGCAGGCCTTCGGCTTCAGCATCAATTTGCTGACCCTGCTGGCGATCGTGCTCTCCGTTGGTCTGGTGGTCGATGACGCTATCGTGGTGGTGGAAAATATCGAGCGCCATCTGAGCGAAGGGCTGGCACCCCTGCAGGCGGCTTTGCAGGGAGCACGGGAGTTGGTCGGACCGATCATCGCCATGACCATCACCCTGGCGGCGGTTTACATGCCGATTGGTCTGCAGGGGGGGTTGACCGGGTCGCTGTTCCGGGAATTCGCCTTCACCCTTGCCGGCGCGGTCACCATCTCCGGGGTGGTGGCCCTGACCCTTTCACCGATGATGTCGGCCAAGCTGCTTAAACCTGGGATGGAAGAAAGGGGTCTGGCCGGCCGCATCTCCCGGGACTTCAAACGGCTGCGGCGTCTCTACGGCCGATTGTTGGAGGCCACCCTGAACATGCGTCCGGTGGTTTACCTGGTCTGGATTGTCATCGGTCTGCTCACCATCCCGATGTTCATCATGTCGCCGGTGGAGCTGGCGCCGACGGAGGATCAAGGGGTTATTTTCGGCATTCTCGATGCTGCGGCCAACAGCACTCTCGACCAGACCAGTCTTAGTGCCGCCGCGGCCAACGAAGTGTTTCTGAACGTGCCGGAATCGGAGTTCACCTTTCAGATCACTTTTCCGACTGGCGGTTTTGGCGGCATGGTGACCAAGGCCTGGGACGAGCGGGAGCGCACGGTGTTTCAGATTCTGCCCGAGGTGCAGCAAAAGCTAATGGCGATACCGGGGATTAGGATGTTTCCGGTGACTCCGCCGGCGCTCCCCGGTGGTGGTCAGTTCCCGGTGGAATTCGTCATTGCCTCCACCGCCGAACCCGAGCAGGTGTTGGAGTTCGCCCAGAAAATTCAGTTCAAGGCGATGCAGAGCGGGATGTTCGCCTTTCCGCCGCTGATCGACGTCAAGATCGACCAGCCCCAGGCCGAACTGGTGATCGACCGGGAAAAGGTCGCGGCTCTGGGGTTGAATCTGCAACAGGTGGGGACTGATCTGGGGGCGATGCTTGGCGGCAACTTCGTCAACCGCTTCAATATAGCCGGACGCAGCTACAAGGTGATCCCGCAGATCCAGCGGGTTGATCGCCTCAATCCCGAGCAGCTTAAAAATATCTACATCAGCGGACCGGATGGTGAACTGGTGCCGCTTTCGACCATCGCCAGCATCAAAAACAGCACCGTTCCCCGCTCCCTCAATCGTTTCCAGCAGCTCAATGCCGTGACCATCAGCGGGGTGGCGGTGCGCCCACTGGATGAGGCGCTGCGTTACCTGGAGGATGAGGCGGGTAAAATCCTCCCCCAGGGTTATGTTCTCGACTACACTGGCGAGTCGCGCCAGTTGCGCACCGAGGGGAACAAGTTTCTGCCGGCCTTCGGCCTGGCGGTGGTGCTGATCTTTCTGGTGCTGGCCGCCCAGTTCAACAGTTTCCGCGATCCCTTCGTGATCTTGGCCGGGTCGGTACCGCTGGCCATGTTCGGTGCCTTGCTCTTCACCTTTTTAAAAATGCCCGATCCCAACGTCGCCTTCTGGACCCATGGCTGGACCACCACCTTGAATATTTACTCTCAAGTCGGTCTGGTCACCCTGGTGGGATTGGTTTCGAAAAATGGTATCCTTATCGTCGAATTTGCCAACAAGCTCCAGCTGCAGGGGCTGGGCAAGCGAGCCGCGGTGCTCGATGCTTCCATGACCCGGTTGCGGCCGATCCTGATGACTACCGCAGCGACCATCGCCGGGCATTTTCCGCTGACCCTGGTCAGTGGCGCCGGCGCAGCGGCGAGAAATTCCATCGGTCTGGTCCTGGTGGGTGGCATGGCGGTGGGAACCTTGTTCACCCTGTTCCTTATCCCTTCCATTTATATGCTGGTGGCCAAGGATCATAGCAAGGACCGGCTACTCGAAGGGGATCCATTGCAGCCTTGATCTGTTGTTCAGTCATTTTCAGGGGGGAGAGTTATGGCGCGCAAGATCTTTATCGCGGCGACCGGGCAGAATTGCGGCAAAACCACGACCAGTCTGTCGCTGCTGCACCTGGCACGAAAGAAATATGCCCGGGTCGGTTTCATTAAGCCCCTGGGGCCCAAACCGATTATCCATAAGGGGCTGGCGGTTGATAAAGACGCGGCGCTGATGGCGGAAATTTTCGGTCTTCGTAAGGATCTGGCGCTGATGTCGCCGGTGGTGTTGCACCCGGGAGCGACCAAGCAGGTGCTTGATGGAACCTTGGCGGTTGAGGAGATGCGGACGAAAATTCAACAGGCCTGCGCCGAGTTGGAGCGACGCTGTGATTTTCTGATCATCGAAGGTGCAGGCCACACCGGAGTCGGCTCGATCCTGAAGCTCTCCAATGCGCGGATGGCGCGGATGCTCGATGCCCCGGTGCTGATGATTACCGGCGGCGGGCTCGGCAACGTGGTCGATTCGGTTCACATGAATATGGCGCTGTTCGAAAAGGAAGGGGCCGAGGTGCGGGCCATTCTGGCCAATAAAATCATTCCCGAGAAGCGGGATGTGACCCTCGACTACCTGCGCCGGGCCTTTGCCGAGGAGAATCTTGAGGTCATCGGTGGCTTCAACTATCAACCGGTGCTGGCCAACCCGACCCTGCGGCGCATTTCCAACCTGCTCGACCTACCTTTGCACGGCAATCAACGGGAATATAAACGGATCATTAACCATGTGCAGATTGGAGCCGCCTCAACCCAACGGGTGGCGGAACTGCTCAAAGAGTCGTCGCTGCTGATCGTCACCAGCAGCCGGGACGAACTGCTGGTCACCCTGGCCAACATGTATCAAATTCCGGAATATCGCAGCAAAATCGTCGGACTGGTCATCCCCGGCATCATTCCCATCGGTCGTATCACCCAGCAGATTCTCGACCGCAGCAATATCCCCTACCTGCGCACCCAGAGCCACACCACCGCCCAACTCCATCAGACCATTACTGAAGACGTCTCCAAAATCACCGCCGAGGATGCGGAAAAAATCGCCATGGTCGAGAAGCTGGGGGAACTGCGCTTCGATTTCGACAGGGTCGACGCTCTTTTCTCCCGCTGAGCATTGCCCGAGGGCGTGGGTTCTTGCTACAGGGTCGTCTCCACCCATTGCTCGATCAGCTCACCGATGGTGGTGCGTTGTCGAGCTGCGGCTATCTTTAACTTAAGGTGTAAATCCTGACGGATATTTGCGGTCAAGCGCACATCCCCCTCGGGGACAGCGCTGGAACCACGCCCTTTGTCCTCCGGGGGGGCGACTTGTCTGGTCGTAAGGCCGCTTTTTCGTGTTACCGGGGCTGAAACCGGTTTGGACACCGGTTTGCTGGCCAAGGGTTTCGGAGCTTTTTTTCCGCCGGATGCAGGAAGAATTGGCGATCTTTCGGCCACTGGTTCTGGCTGCGCGACTGGCACCGTCTTTACGCTCTCGACCAGGGCTGAAGGCTCGGGATCGGTTTCAAACAAAGCCATTTGGGGAACTGATGGTGGACTGCTTGAATGCTTCTCTTTTTTCATGCTCAACCTCCTGAAGTTCGACCGCAACAGAATAGCTCTGCAGGCTGATGTAATCAAGTACGGATAACATTATCGGCTTACGTACTTACGAAGCTGTGCGCTGGTTTTTCAATTCTGTCGCTGCAAGCGGTTGTCAATCCAGCAGAATCTGTTATTTGACTAGAAGGCATTGGAAAAAATTCCAGGGAGGGAATCATGGCAGCATATCGACGGGGCGCAAGCGGGCAAGAGGTGGTCAGGATTCAGCAGAAGTTGCAGCAGTTGCAACTCTACTCCGGCCCTTTGGACGGATTGTTTGGCGGTGGAACCGAAAGTGCGGTGCGTAACTTTCAACGCAACCTGGGCTTGGAGGTCGACGGGGTGGTCGGTTCAACCACCTGGCGGGAACTGTTCGATGAAGCGGATGCGCCAGCGCCGGAAATTGCCAGTCACCCCCTGGAGTATCGCTGTCTGGCCTTGACCGGAACCTTTGAAACCGGAACGCCGGTGCCGGACTGTTTCACTGGAATTACCGGGGATTTCGACGGCCAAGGCTTGAGTCTAGGGGCTTTGCAATGGAATCTGGGGCAGGGGAGCCTGCAACCGCTGATCCGCAGCATGGTGCGCAGCCATCCGGGCTTGCTGGAATCGGTTTTTCAGGAGCATTATCCGGAATTGAAAGTGGTTTTTTCCGCCACCGCTGAGGATCAACTGGCCTGGGTACGCTCGATCCAAAATCCCCGCCGCAGCACCGTCAACGAACCCTGGCGCGGGCTACTGAAGACCCTTGGCCGGCAAAAGGAGTTTCAAGAGGTGCAGGTGCGCGAGGCGGCGGTGCTGTATCGCCAGGCTCTCGACCTTTGTCACAACTATGGGCTCTGGTCGCAGCGTGGCGTGGCGCTGATGTTCGATATCAAGGTCCAGAATGGCAGCATTTCCGAGCTGGTGCGGGCGCAGATTCAGAGAGAGATCCAACGGTTGCCCTCGACCTTGAACGAAGCGGCGCGGGAGCAGGCGATGCTGGCGATTATCGCCAACCGCCGGGCCGAGGCTTCAAACCGGCGCTGGGTCGAGGATGTGCGCAGGCGTAAATTGACCATTGCCCAAGGGGCAGGGGAGGTTCACGGCCTGCATTTCAACCTCGAGGAGCAATTTGGTATCGTTTTGGAACCTTTTTCCCGTTAAGCCCAAACCCTGCACAAATAACTGCGGGGCCCGGTGGATGCGCCGGGCCCCGCAGCGCGTTTTTCACCCTGGGCGGGTTCTTGCTCAATCCTGCGGTTATGGCTGCAAAACGGTTGCCCGACCCCGGGCCCTGTGCTAGCCTGAGCCCCTTTGAAGCCTTTAGCGAAAGATGGATCTGGTGAGTAAGGAACGGTTGGATAAACTGCTGGTTCTGCAAGGTTTGGTGCAATCCCGTGACCGGGCCCAGGCACTGATCCTGGCCGGCAAGGTGGTGGTGGATGACCACACCATCGACAAAGTTGGCGCCAGGGTCCCCATGGAGGCGACCCTGCGGCTCAAGGGAGAAGATATTCCTTATGTCTCCCGCGGCGGCCTCAAGCTGGAAAAAGCTCTGACTGCCTTCGGGGTGCAGGTGCAAGGGAAAATTGCCCTGGATGTTGGCGCTTCCACCGGTGGCTTTACCGATTGCCTGCTGCAGGCCGGCGCGGCGAGGGTTTATGCCGTCGATGTCGGCTATGGCCAACTGGCTTGGTCGTTGCGGGAAGATCCTCGGGTGGTCAATTTTGAGCGGACCAACATTCGCGACCTTCAACCCCAGTCGCTGCCCGAGTTGCCGACCCTGGCGGTCATCGACGCCTCATTCATTTCCCTTGATAAAGTTCTGCCGGCAACACTGCCCCTGCTGGCCCCTGCCGGCGAAGTGGTGGCCTTGATCAAGCCCCAATTCGAAGTTGGCCGCGGTGAGGTCGGCAAGGGCGGGGTGGTGCGCGATGCCGACAAGCATCTGGAGGTTCAGGAAAAGATCACCCGTTTGGCCGAATCCCTCGGTTGTGTGGTGCTGGGGATGACCGACAGCCCGCTGCTCGGCCCCAAGGGGAACCGGGAATTTCTGATTTACCTGCGCAAAGGAGCGGTATGAACCAGGTCTACTTCATCGGTGCCGGTCCCGGCGACCCTGACCATCTGACCCTCAAGGGTGCGCGATTGTTGGCTGAGGCGGCCACAGTCTATGCCCCACCACCCTTTGAGATCACTTTTGCTGCGCATCTGGGCGGCAAACAGGTGTTGATTCCCTTCGAATTCTACTTCGAGGAGTTGCTGGACCGTCTGAATCTGGAACTGACTTTGGGGCCGGTGGCGTTTCTTATCCCGGGAGATCTGACTTTTTATTCTCCATTTCAGGCCTTGATTGACCAGTTGGGGGAGCGGGCCGTGGTGGTTCCCGGAGTCGGAACCGCCAATGCCGCCTCTGCCTTGTTGAAAAAAACCCTCGACCTGCCAGGCGTCTGCAACCGGGCGATCCTGGCCTCGCCGCGCACCCTGGGGGATGAACCCGGGTCGCCAAGCCTGGGGGAGTTGGCGGCGCCCGGGGTCTCTTTGGTGATCTATATGAACAACATTCCCTTGCCGGAACTGGTGGCGCAACTGCGCCATGGCTATGGCAAAGACGTGCCGATGGCTCTGCTGCACCGTCTGGGGCTGCCCGGGGAAGAGGTGCTGGTCGGCAGCCTCGACACCATGGTGGAGTTGGTCGGCGAGCGGGATTTTTTCAATCTCAACGGCCCGAAAAAACGCCCGGCTTTGACCCTGCTGATCGTCGGAGAGACCCTCGCCGCCGAGGTTGACGGCACCTGGTGGAACATCCGCCGGGATACCATCTGGAAATTCCGCGACGGGGAGTAACGGCATGCGGGTGGTTTCCCCCATCGACAACCTGGCCGAAGCCGCGGCCCTGCTGAGCGCGGGGGGCGATGAGCTCTATGGTGGATTGATCCCGGCCGAATGGCAGCAGCGCTTCGACCTGGTGGCTTCTGTCAATCAGCGCACCTTTGCCGAAGCGCAGATCGCCTCCTGGAACGATCTGGCCGGGATCCTTGACTTGGTTCACAGCGCCGGCAAGCGCTTTTTGCTGACCCTGAACGCTCCCTTCTACAGCGAGGCGCAACTGCCGTTGCTGCTCGATTACGTCGATCAGGCGGTGAGGGTCGGAATCGACGGCGTCATTCTGGCCGACCTTGGCCTGCTGCGGCTGTTGCGTCACAGTCACCCCGAACTACAGTTTCATGCCAGTACCCTGGCCCATCTTGGCAATTCGGAAGCGCTGCGGTTCTATGCCGGCCAGGGGATCACCGGGGCGGTGCTGCCACGCCATCTCTCTGTCGCCGAACTGACGGCCATTGCCGCTGCTGTTCCCGAGGTGCGCTGCGACGCTTTTCTGCTGGTCGGTAAATGCCCCAACACTGAAGGGCTCTGCACCTTTCACCATTCCAGTCCCGATAAAATCTGGCCCTGTGAAATCCCCTACCAGATCAAGCCCCTGCAAGCTCCGGCCAGTCCCGGCCTGGAGCGGGCCATGGCCAGGCAGAACAGCTGGTCGCTGACCAACCGGCGTCATGGCTGCGGCCTCTGCGCCATCCCAGGCTTGCTGGCTGCTGGCCTCGACGGTCTGAAGCTGGTCGGTCGCGGTGCGCCCACCGCCCAAAAGGTCAAAAACATCTTGCTGACCCGGGATTTTCTGCGCCTGGCCAGTGAAACCGATGATCTCGCGGCCTATCGCCAGAAAGCCAGGGCCGCCCATCGGCACCGTTTCGGTAGTCCCTGCTCACCGAATGTCTGTTATTACCCTGAATTTTACCAAAACGAATAGGACGCAGCGATGTTGCGAATTCTCCATACCGCCGATCTTCATCTCGATGCGAATTTTCCCTCTCTTGGGGAAAAAGAGTCGCAACGACGGGAAGATTACCTGAAAACCTTCGAGCGAATTGTTACCCTGGCGATCAAGAGCGAAGTGCACCTGGTGCTGTTCGCTGGTGACCTGTTCGACTCCCCCAAACCCAGCGGCCAGACCGTCGGCCGGGTCCAGGCCGGACTGAAACGTCTGGTCGATCGGGGTATTCTGCCGGTGCTGCTTCCGGGCACTCACGACAACCTGGTCTCCAGCGAAGCCGTCTACCGGCGCAGCAGTTTCCCCGGGGCGGTGCTGCTCGATGCCCCCCAGGTTGAAGAACCTGTAGCCGTCACCGCCGGCGGGCAGCAGGTATATCTCTATGGTTTCGCCTATCGCTCCTCGGTCTCCGATCAGGCTCTCGGCAGCATGCAGCGGCGTCCGGGTGAGGGGTTGCATATCGGGGTGCTGCATGGTTCCCGCCAGGGGAGCCCGGAGTGGGACTATCGTAAAAAAGATCTCCCCTTTACCCTCCCCGGGTTAAAGCACTGGGGGCTCGATTATGTTGCCCTGGGTCATTACCACAGCTATGAAACTCTGCAGGATGGTGGTCGTATCTGGGCCTGCTATCCCGGTTCCCCCGAAGGCAAGCGTTTCGGCGAGAATGGACCTCGCCATTGCGCCCTGGTGACTTTGGCTGCAGGCAAAGTCAGCGTCGAAGCCATCCCGGTGCAGACCCGGATTCTGGAGGAGCGGACCCTGGAGCTGTCCGGTTGCGAAAATATCGAGGCGGCAGTGGCGGCGATAAGCGCCCTGGCCAACCCCAACCTGCTGCTGCGTTTGACCTTGGGCGGGATTGTTGAAGCGCCACTGGCTCTCGATATTCTGCAGGGGCGTTGTGGCGGCGAGTTTTTCCACCTGGAGCTGCTTGATCGTACCCGGCTGTTCGACAGTGATTTTGCCAAACGGATCGTGGCCGAAGAGACCGTTCGCGGACTGTTCGTGCGCCGCCTGCAGGCCCGCATGGCTCAGGCCGCGCCAGCCGAGCGGTTGGTGCTGGAGGAGGCTTTTCGCGAGGTGCTGGTGCGGTTTCATGCCTTTGAAGGAGGTGCGGCATGATTCTGCGCAGCGTCGAACTCAAACATTTTGGAAAATTTGGCGAACGGACCTTTGAGTTTCGCCGCGGGATGAATCTGGTGGTCGGCCCCAACGAGGCCGGCAAGTCGACCCTGATGGAGGCGATCCCGGCGGTGCTGTTCGGAGTGCGCAACAAGGAGCGCTTTCGCCCCTGGGGCCGTCAGGGGAGCTGTCAGGCCGCCCTGGTGCTGGAGGAAAGCAAACGCTCCCTGCGGATCGAGCGCGACATGCTCACCGACCGGGTGCTGCTGGTGGAGCGCAACGATCTCTACGAAGTGGAATACAGCTTCGAGGGGAAGGTCTCTCCTCAAGGCCGCTCGTCAGAGCGGGCCGAGTACCTGCAGCAGTTGGTCCGATTGTTCGGGGTGGCCGATGAGGACATCTTTCGCGCCTCGCTGTTTTTTGGCCAGGGTAGCCTGGAGGTCTCGGGTGAGAGCGGTATGGCCAGCAAGATCAAAACCCTGCTCTCCGGGTTTGTCGAGGTGGACTACGACAAGGTGCTCGGCTCGCTGAGCGAGGATTACTTCGCCATTACCCGCAGCAACCCCTGGGGTAAGGATAAGACCCGCGAGCGGGAGCTGGAAGAGATCGGCAAACGCCTGCAGGCGGTGGAAGGACGCTGGCGGGGGGCTCAGGACGGCCTCAAGGAGTTGCAGGAGTTGCGGCTGCGCTCGCAGATCCTGAGTCAGGGGATTGAGCGGGACCGGGAGCAATTCACCCGGGGGGAGCGCTATCTCGGTTGGGTGCGGCGGCAGTGGCAATTTCTGCAGCGGGAACAGGCGTTGCAAAAGGACGAGTCGCGACTGCAGCGGCAGCAGCAAAAAATCGATCAGTTGCTGCAGCAGCGCAGTGATTTGTGCGCCGAGCTTGACCGCTTAGGGCTTCCCCACCAAGCCCCTGTTGATTTGCCAGCCTTGCTGCAGGAATCCTGCAGTAGCCGTCGGCAAATGATCGACCTGCAGGAAGAATCGGCCCTGTTGCGCGAGCAATTGCTGGGGTTGGAGGATGCCCCCTGGAAACTCTCCGGCGGCCTTTCACTGTTGCTGCTCGGCGGTGGTGGCGCTCTGGCCTGGCAGAAGCCGGAATTGCTCTTGCCGGCCTTGACTGGTGGCGCCTTTCTGACCTCGCTGGTCTGGATTTTTCATCTGGTCCGGGTCGGTCGGGTGCGGGCCGAGCGCGGCCGGCTCAAGGGACAGGCCCAGGTTCAGGAAGAGTTGCTGGAACGGGTCCAGGGCCGACTCGATGAGTTGGATGCCCGCTGCTCGCACTATGGCGTGACAACCGTCCCCCTCGAACAACAGCGCCTGCTGAAGGCTCTGGAACAAAACCGCCAACTGATCGATCAGTTGCGGGAAATCGAAACCAGCCTCAGTGTTCTCGACGACCCTGTCGATTTGGAACGGGAAAGCGCTGCCCTTGGGCGAGAGTTGGCCCAAGTGCGCCAGGCAATGGAGAAGGAGCGGCCGGCCAAGGGGGGCAAGCTGATGCCCACCGAAGACTTGCCCGAGGCCGAAGAAAAATTACAGGAACTCGCCGAAAGTCTGCGTACCCGGGAGCGGGAACTGCTGGAACTGGCGCGCCGGGAAGCGACCCTGGAAGGGGAGTTGGCCGATCTGGCGCAACTGGAGGAAGAAGGCGAAACCCTGCTCGAGCGTCAACAGCAACTGACCCGGCGCAAGGACGCCTTGGCGGCAGCCATCGAACTGCTCGCCGGCGCCGTCGATGAATTCCGGCAGACCTACCTGGAGCGTTTCTCCGAGGAAATCGGCCGTCACCTGACGGTCGCCACCGGCGGCCGTTACACCCAGGTCCGCCTGGATGAAGACTTCTCCCTCTCCCTGCGTGGGCGCGGGTCGATCTGGGCCCCCGTGGAGCAGTTCAGCCGCGGCACCGTCGATGCGGTCTATCTGGCCATCCGCCTGGCCCTGACCCGTCATCTCTCCAGTGGTCACCGCTTGCCGTTGCTGCTCGATGACCCCCTGGTCAATTTCGACAGCCACCGTTTGGCCGAAACCCTCAATTCCCTGGAACAGCTGGGACGGGAGCACCAGGTCATCTTCCTCTCCCATGATGATGGCCTGCTGCGTCGCGCCGCCCAGAAACGCTGGAATGTGGTATCTTTGGATGAGGGCAAATCCCTCCCCGCTAGCCTGCCTCAGGAAAGGACTGACGATGTCGGACAACTGTATCTTTTGTAAGATTATTGCTGGGGAGATTCCTGCCAAACTGGTCTACGAGGATGAGGACGTGGTGGTTCTGCCCGATATCAACCCCCAGGCGCCCCATCATTTTCTGATCGTGCCGCGCAAGCATATCCGCACCACCCTTGATCTGACCACCGCCGACAACCATATGATCGGCCATATTCATCAGATTGCCGGCAAGGTCGCCCATGATCTGGGGTTTGCCGAACAGGGGTTTCGCCTGGTCAATAACTGCAACGAGGGGGCCGGGCAATCGGTCTGGCACATTCACTTTCATCTGCTTGGGGGACGGGATTTGACCTGGCCCCCTGGTTAGAGTCCTGGCTGAGTCAGCGATTGTCGCGACGGCGTGCCGCATCCTCTCGGTGGGGTGGCGCGCCGTTTTTGTTTTATTCCGGAAAGGTCGACAAAAATCATGAGTCAAGGCCCGGTGTTGACAACGGAGGTGCTGGTCATCGGTGGTGGCATTGCCGGGCTTTGTGCGGCTCTTGAGGCGCGGGCGGCAGGTTGCCGGGTGCTGCTGGTCAGCAAAGGCCGTCCCGGTCGGAGCGGCAACTCGGTGCTGGCTGCAGGTAATATTTCGGCGGCACCATCAGCGGACCCGGACGAGGTCGCCGGTTTTCGTCAGGATATCCTCTGGGCCGGACGGCGCATTGGTGATCCAGAACTGGCCAAGGCTCTGGCGGAAGACTCGGCTGCGGCCATCGCCTTTCTGCAGCAGTGTGGGATCGGGTTTTATCCGCCGGAGCAGCCGCCGCTGCGCAAGTTGATCCCTGGTCACGCTCAGGCCCGAACCCTGGCCAGTTGGCAGCCGGGCCTTCCGCCGCAAACCGCCGGGCTTGCCATGACCCTGCCGCTGCTGGCAGCTGCCGAAGCGGCTGGGGTTGAATTTATTGCCCGCTCCATGGCTCTCGATTTGTTGGTCGAAGGGGGCAGGGTTGGCGGTGCGATGCTGTTGGCAGCAGATGGAGGGTTGACCCAAGTTCTGGCCGGAGCCACGGTGTTGGCCAGTGGCGGCGGTGGACGGTTGTTCGCCAACAGTAACAACACCAGGGAAATGACCGGTGACGGCTACGCCTTGGCCTACCGGGCCGGCGCAGCTCTTCGCGACCTCGAATTCGTCCAGTTTCACCCGGCCATGGGGCTGGAACCGGTGCGGACCATTCTGCCAACCACCCTGTTTGGCGACGGGGCGGTGCTGCGCAACCGCTACGGCGAAGCCTTTTTGCGCCGTTCCATCAGCGGCGCTGAGAAGGTTGCAACCCGAGATGAGATGAGCCGGGCCATTGAAGAGGAAATTCAAGCCGGCAAAGGGGTCCGCGGCGGGGTGTTTCTCGATCTCTCGGCAATCAGTGCCGAGAACGCCAAGGGCCGCTACCGGGATTTGTGGGATCTGCTGCAACGCCGTGGTGGAGACCCGTGCAGCAACTGGCCTCTGGTGGGGGTGACGGTACATTTTCTCATGGGCGGGATGGTGATCGATTCCCAGGGACGCTCGACCCTGGAAGGGCTTTACGGGGCAGGGGAGGTGACCGGCGGGCTCCACGGCGCCAATCGCCTGGGGGGCAATGGGTTGATGGAGGCCTGCGTTTTTGGCCGCAGGGCTGGAATCAGTGCCGCTGCCAGCGCAAGAGTTACAACGGTTACAGCAACACCCTCTCCGCATAAAGCTCTTCCTGCCGGGGATGCCAGCGTTGACCTCGGGTCAGTGCGCCAACAGGCGATTGAGCTGCTCTGGCAAGGGGCCGGGGTGGTGCGGTGCGAATCTGGATTGAACACAGCGCTGGCGGGTTTGAGTCAGCTTCAAGCAAAATTTTCTGCTACCAATGGCCAGAATAACCCCTGGCTCTGGGCCCAGACCCGCAATATTCTGGAAATTGGGTCGCTGTTGCTGCTGGCTGCAGCCCGCCGCAAGGAAAGTCGCGGCGCCCATTATCGCAGCGATTATCCTGCCATGGAGGAGTCCTGGCGCGGCAGCCTGCTTCTTCGTCGTGGCCCAGATGGGCCTCATTGGTCCTTCCTCGGCGCCAGCGAAGAGTGAGGCTTTCTGTTGCTGTTTTTGGCTGCGAGGGTTGCCGTTGCGGTGGTGCAAAAAACTTGCTGAGTTGCCCTCTCTCAACTAAGATGCGGTAATATTTATAAAGATAAGGAATGATGGAGAGAATCTGGTGTCGAGTCACAGTGAGCGCACGGAACAGCGCCTGATTAATGAAATTTTGGAATTGCTGGTGACCCATTATGGAGGTGGGCTCAGTGAAGATGACCTCGACCGCGGGTTGGAGCAACTCGAACGGGCGATTTCCATGGCCCGGGCCTCCCACCTCGGAGTGCTGAGGAAGTCCGGTGAGCCGTACTTTTTTCATCCCTTGCGGGTGGCACATCTGGCGGCCCGCCATTGGATGGATTTCGATTCGATCATGGCCGCGATTCTGCACGATGTTGTGGAGGACACCCCGGTGACTCTGGGGGAAATTGAAACGATTTTCGGCCAGGAAGTGGCGCTGCTGGTGAATGGTCTGACCAAGGCCGATGATGAGAAACTCAGCCGGGAGGCTTTGAAGGAGAAAACCTATCGCAAACAGTTACTGGCCGCGGTGGAAGATGTCCGGGTGCTCTGCCTCAAGTTCTGGGACCGGATGGATAACCTGGAGACGATTTCCGCCCTGTTGCCCCACAAACAGGCGTTGATCGCTGAAGAGACCCGCAGCGTCTATGTTCCTCTGGCTCGCCATCTTGGCATGGGCAATGTCGCCAGAGAACTTGACGCCCTCTCGCTTAAAATCGTTTATCCGCGGCGGTCCAGTCGCTATCAGCAGGCAGTCAAAACCCTGCAGCATGAGATGGAGCCCTCCTTGCGCCGGTTGCGCTCTGAGATCAACAAGGCTTTTGAACATCAACGCATTCCGGTGCGGTTGGTCGATCGCTGGCGGCCATTCTCGATCGCCGCCGCCCAGGGGATGAGTCGTGGGCTTGCTTCCCTCTATACCCTGGAAATTCAAGTCGACCGAACCATGGAGGCCTACCAGGCACTGGGGTTGTTGCATGGATTGTACAATCCGATTCCCGGAAAACTCCGGGATCACCTTAATGTTCCTTCGCAATTTGGCTATCAGGCCCTCAAGACCACGGTGCAGGCGGGAGAGTTCCGCATGCGGGTGGAAATCACCACCCGCAAACTGGCCCGTTTCAATGACGCCGGAGTGCTGACCCCGGGTTTCGAATTCCGCAAATCCAATTTTGATGAACTGATGCGGTCGCTGCTGGAAGGGGAATCCGCTTTTGATACCGAAAGCCTGCGTTTGGCCTCGGCAACGATCCAGGTTTATACTCCCAGAGGCGATGTCCGAATCCTTCCCGAAGGAAGCAGTGCCCTCGACCTGGCCTTCGATATCCATCTTGAACTTGGTTTGCATGCTTTACGCGCCCGAATCAATGGTCAGACCCGGTTATTGCGCTCGCGCTTGATGGATGGCGACCAGGTAGGAATCGAGCGCTCCGAAACGCCCACCGTTTTGCCGAAATGGCTGGAATGGGCAGTGACCCCCAAAGCCCGCAATGCCATTCGGCGCTATTTACGACAAAGGGTCAAGGAGGGAGCGCCCGCGACGGTCGATGCCTGATTGCTTTCGTCTCCGCCGGCACCCATCACTCAATTGGGAGAGTCACCCATGGAAACCATCAAGACTGCCAGTTTCGAATACCTGATCAGCCTGGCCAAAGAAAAACCTGATGGAGGCTACGAGTTCAATCTCGATGGGTCTCTCTACCAGATTCAGGATGTTTTGGAAATTTCCAGAATTGCCGAAAAGCACGGCTATATCGTTATTTATTAACTGCCAGAGGAGGGAGACGTTATGAGCAATCAAGACCAGGTCTGCTACACCTTTGAAGCGGCCATCGAAATGGCTGTCAAAATGGAAGAAGAAGGGTTTCGCAACTATCTGCAGGCGTTGCGCACGGTCAAGCATCATGGAGCCAAGGAGATTCTGAAAGATGCCGCCCTCGATGAACTCGAGCACAAGCATCAACTGGAAAAGGCCCTGGTGGAGGGGCAGGTCGAGGGCCACGCCCTGGATAAACCAGTGCCGACCATGAACTTGGACTACATGCTTCAGACCAAAACCCTTGCCCCCAATGCCGGCGCCCGGGAAGCCCTGGCCTTTGCCATTCATCTTGAAAAGGGGGCGCTGGAGTTTTACCGGACCTTGGCGGCTGGTTGTTCAGGGGCTCCCATGGGGAATCTTTTCGAGCGAATTGCCAACGATGAAAGTCGGCACCTCCAGTCCCTGGAGGATCTTTACGAAGAGCATTTTTTGACCGAAAACTAAGAGCTTGCCCAGGTGGTGACCTTTCCGGCCGTTAGTCTGCCATGATTAATGATTGAAAAATATTCGGTCTTTTAGGCGGTTGCGGAGTTTTTCCGATTTCTTTCAGTTGGCAACCTTGGCTTCAAGGGTATACTAACAAAGCAGGTGTTTCTGGTTACCCTGTTGCGGACCGAGGACCAACGTCATGACCCTGACCACAGCAATCGAGAATCTGACCAATGCCGATCTGGCAATGGGTGTGTTTGCCCTGTTTGTGGTGGTGGTTTCTTTGTTTCGCATTATGGGTGATGAGGAATTCCCGGCACTGACGGCGACCAAAAAAACATGGGGTCGAAGGCGGGGCCTGTTGTTCCATTTTCTGTCTCATGTGGGGTTGCCCCTGGTTTTTGGTGTGGTTTTTTTGACTCGTGGGGTCGCTGGTCCTGATTTTGGTGCTGCATCCCGGGTGTATGACCCTGTTCCTCAGATTCAAATTGTTCAGCATTTTCTAGATCTGCAGAATCAGGCCGCTGCTCTCATCGATCACGCAACCATGGTTCTGGAGGTCGAGGTTGCGATGTATGGTCCCTCCTGGTTTGCACAAGACACTCGGCAGGTGGCCGGCACGACCCTTCCCCCGGAGGTTCTGCCTCTCTGGTATCAGACTATTCCCTGAACAGTATCCCGCTGAAGCAGTCATCGATCCCCATAGCCCGCAAGCAATTGCGGGCTATGCTTTTACCTTGATGATTTGCAATACAATTAATTTTAAATTTATCAACACGACGGGGAAAGTTGGCCCCTTTTTTGCCATTTATACCCGAAGACGCGAATATAATTAAAAACACTGAACTTGTAGCCACCTGACCCTTAGCAATATCTTTCAATCGCTGTAATAATCTATAAACTACTGAAATCATACAAAAAACTATTATGGTTAAAATTTAGGCAAGCTGTTGGGAGAGGCCGTGCAGCTAGGGCCATGCTGTTTATGAACAGGGTTGTCAACAGCTTTTCCACTGGTTTTGTGGACAATGTACCAAGGGGCGTGAATGACCTAGCTTTTTTCATTCTGAATGGATTTTTGCTGTTGAAGAATCTTTCGCCGCAGGGCCAGTTCGGCATTGATCTCCAGGGGGGCGACACTTCTGACCAGGGACAATAAGAGCTCTGCCAAGGCTTCTTCTGTGGTTTCGGTCGGGGCTGATTCCCTGGCGTACAAAAACTCGTCCAGGAGGGATCTCAATTCGTCGGGGCCGGGAGGCTGGTCGGGACCAGGGACGCTTACGGTGCTCTGGGCCAACAGCAACGAAGGTAACGCTTGCAGGGGTGGGTGGGCAGGTTTGGGTGAGTGTCTGCGTTCCTCCGCCTTGATCCGTTGCCACTGGCGATCGAGTTGACTCGCTGACAATTCCTGGCCTGGCTTGGAAAATACGTGAGGGTGACGCCGGACCAGCTTTTCACAGATGCTGGCGCAGACATCGGCAAAAGCGAATAATCCGAGTTCCTCGTGAAGTCGCGCAAGGAGTACAATCTGCAGCAGCAGGTCGCCTAGCTCATCGCAGAGCTCAGCTGGGTTGTCGCCCTCAATGGCATCGAGGACTTCATAGGTTTCCTCCAGCAGGTAGGACCTTAGGGTTTCTTTGGTTTGGGCGCGGTCCCAGGGGCAACCTTCAGGGCCGCGCAGTTGTACGATGATGTCTAGGAGCCGTTGCAGCGTGAATTGAGCAGACGTCAGCGGGTTCATGGTATCCTTGATTTCAAATGGTCTGGAATATTGGGTTGGAATCAGCCGGAATGGCACTTCCAGCGGAATTAATCGCTTGCAAATTTACCATGGATACGCTAAGAAAAACTGCTTTTTATCCCCGGTTAGCAGGGGCAGGTTTTCCCTTGACAATCGAAGGGCAGTCTTTATACTGACCGCCTTCGTGCTTTGGGAGGGGAGTAGGTTATGCAGTTTCGCATCGATGCAATTAAGGATAGTGGGCTGGTTTTGGAGTCTTCCATTGCTAGTCAGGATCTGCCGATGCTTGCTGAAATCATCTCCGCAGGGGACTGTGAGTTTCTCGCACCGGTGCAGGTCACCGTTCGGGCGCAACTGGTTGGCGAACTGATCGAAGTCGACGGTTCAGTGGCCACCACGGCCAGGTTTCAGTGTGGTGGTTGCCTTCGGGACTATGATGAAGTGCTGGAAACTCGATTTGACCTGACCTACGCCCGGGAATTGCCTGCCATTGAAGATGATGACAGTGGCGAGGCGGTGGAGTTGACGGCAGAGGATCTTGGCATCATCCTGTTCCATGGAGATACAATCGATCTGTCCGAGGCTATTCAGGATCAGGTCGCCATGGCCTTGCCGGTGCGCCGCCGCTGCCAAGCAGATTGCAAGGGGCTTTGCAGCCAATGCGGTGCTGATCTCAATGCTGAGGATTGCGGCTGCGCCCGTGGCAACCACAGTCTGAAATTTACAGCATTAAAGGGTTTCAAAGTCGACAAGCCGTCCTGAAGTCGGGTGGCGGTCATGTTGGTGTTCAAAAAATAGATTCGTCCAAGTATGTAACGAAAACCACCGGTGTTGACCGGAATTTAAGGAGATAGCAAACCATGGCAGTACCCAAGAAAAAAACCTCCAAATCCAAGCGTGACATGCGCCGTGCCCACGACTTTCTGACCGCTCCTGGCATTTCGACCTGTCCGCAATGCAAAGAACCGAAACAGCCCCATCGCCTTTGCGAAAGCTGCGGTTTTTACAAGGGTAAAGAAGTCGTCAGCTCGGAAGCCTAAGGAATCGATCGCTTGACCGAGCGGATTGTTGTTGGCGTAGATGCCATGGGTGGTGATCATGCTCCCGCCGTCGAGGTTGAGGGGGCTGTCGCTGCTGCGCGCACTTGGGGGTACGCCATTATTCTCGTGGGTGATTCCGCCCGCATCGCAGAGCAGTTGCAGAAACACGACGTTAGTGGCCTGGATATCCGTATTCAGCACGCCAGTGAAGTGGTGGGTATGCACGACTCTGCCTCTGATGCGGTGCGGAAAAAAAAGGATTCCTCCATTCGCGTGGCCTTTAATCTGGTCAAGGATGGCCAAACCCAGGCTGTGGTCAGCGCCGGCAATTCCGGAGCGACCATGGCCGCGGGGATGTTCGTCCTGAGGCGTATTCCCGGAATCGACCGGCCGGCTATCGCTACGCTGATACCCAACCTCAAAGATGTTTCCCTGGTGCTCGATGTCGGCGGCAACGTCGACTGCAAGCCCCAGCATCTGGCCCAATTCGCCTTGATGGGAGATGTCTACTCACGCAATGTGTTGGGGAAACAGCAGCCGCGGATCGGGCTGCTATCCAATGGTGAGGAAGAGAGCAAGGGGAACGAGCTGACCCGTGATGCTCACAAGTTGCTGAAAAATGCCCCCTTCAATTATGTGGGTTATGTTGAGGGGCGCGACATTTACAACGGCAGCGTCGATGTCATCGTCTGTGATGGTTTTGTCGGCAATGTTGTGCTTAAAGTTTCCGAGGGGTTGGCCGAAGGCATTGGTATCATGTTGCGCCGTGAAATTCAGCAGCGCTTCTGGGCCCGAATCGGTTACCTGCTTTCCAAGCCGGCTTTTTCGGCTTTCAAGAAAAAACTCGACTACGCCGAATATGGCGGAGCTCCCTTGCTGGGTATCGAGGGAACCGGAGTCATCTGTCATGGCGGCTCGAGTCCCAAAGCGATCAAGAACGCAATCCGCATGGCTCATGATTATGTGACTAGCGGGCTGAATGGTAAACTGGCGTCGCAGATAAACAAGACTGCCGAGTTTTCAGCTGAGGGTGGCGCTGCGGTCGAGACTGGTGCCGTGGCGGAGCAGGGCTCGTAAAACGCACAGAGGGAGTACTGAAATGACCAAAGCGCGGATTACCGGGACTGGATCCTACCTGCCCGAAAAAATTCTGACCAACGCCGAAATTGCCACTTTTCTGGATACCACAGATGAGTGGATTACCACCCGCACCGGAATCCGGGAGCGGCGGATTGTCGCCGACAACGAGGTGACTTCGGACTTGGCGGTGAGAGCGGCCAAGGCGGCAATGGAAATGGCTGGCGTGACGGCCGCGGAACTGGACCAGATCATCGTCGGCACCATTACCGGCGATTATCCCTGGCCGGCCACGGCCTGCGTGGTTCAGCATAAACTCGGGGCGAGTAAAGCCTATGCCTATGACGTATCCGCGGCTTGCAGTGGTTTCGTCTATGCTTTGACCAACGGCATGCAGGCCATTGAGTCCGGGGCGGCAAAAAAAATTCTGGTCATTGGCGCCGAAGTACTCAGCCGCGCTATCGACTGGACGGATCGTAATACCTGCGTGCTGTTCGGTGACGGTGCCGGGGCGGTGATTCTCGAAGCCACCCAGGGTTCAAGTCACATTATCTCGTCTCACCTGCATTCCGACGGTGCTTACCTCGAACTGCTCTATCAGCCAGGATTCAGTGCCATGCATCCGCCCAGTGAGCAGGGGCTTAAGGACCGGTTGGTCTACCTGCGGATGCAGGGGAACGAAGTTTACAAGGTGGCAGTACGCTCCCTCTCCGAGGTTGCCCTCGAGTCTCTTGAGGCCAATGGGCTTAAACCCAGTGATCTTGCGCTGTTTATTCCCCATCAGGCCAATCGGAGAATTCTCGAAGCGTCTGCCAAACGCATCGGCTTGCGGGACGATCAGGTTTTCATCAACGTCGATCGTTATGGCAATACCTCCGGGGCGACGATTCCTGTGGCCCTGGACGAAGCTTTTCGCCAGGGTCGGATCAAGGAAGGCGATCTGATCATGTTCGACGCCTTCGGCGGCGGATTCACCTGGGGTGCCATACTGGTCCGTTGGTAAGGGTTGTTCTTTCCTGACGATGTGATAAAAGGAGTTGCGGGTCGATGATCGCTTTTGTTTTTCCCGGTCAAGGGTCTCAGTATGCCGGCATGGGCAAGGAATTGGCCGATAACTTCGCCGTGGCCCGGGCGGTTTTTGAGGAAGCCAACGACGCCTTGAGTTTCAATCTGGCGGCCCTTTGTCACAATGGCCCGGAAGAAGAGCTGAAACTGACCACCAACACCCAGCCAGCGATACTGACCACCAGCATTGCGACTTTGCGGGTGATTGAAACCGAAACCGGGATCAAGCCGGACTTTGCTGCCGGACACTCCTTGGGTGAATATTCGGCTCTGGTCTGCGCCGGCGCCCTGCAGTTCGCCGATGCCGTTCGCACCGTGCGCCAGCGGGGTGCTTTCATGCAAGAGGCGGTTCCCGTCGGGGTTGGCGCCATGGCGGCAATTCTGGGCCTGGAAGGTGAAGCCTTGGACCAGGTTTGCGCCGAAGCCGCCGCCGGTGAGATCGTTTCTCCAGCGAACTTCAACAGTGCCGGTCAGGTGGTGATTGCCGGCAACAGCGGTGCTGTGGAGCGGGCCTGTGTTTTGGCGAAAATTCGCGGGGCCAAACGAGCCCTTCCGCTGCCGGTGAGTGCCCCTTTTCATTGCGCCTTGATGCGGCCTGCGGGTGATCGTCTGGCCGCAGTTCTTGCCGCCATTACTATTGGGCCCCTGGCGGTTCCAGTGGTCTGCAACGTCACTGCCACTCCCAACCAGGATGCGGGCAAAGTGGCCCAACTTTTGGTCGAGCAGGTCAGTGCTCCTGTGCGTTGGGAAGAATCGGTTCTGAAGATGCACCAATTGGGGGTCGAGCGTTTCATTGAAATTGGCCCTGGCAAGGTGCTCGCCGGCCTGATCAAGCGGATTGCCAAAGAGGCCCGGGCCCAGAATGTCGAAGATCTGGCCAGCCTCAAAGGGCTCTGAGCGCTAGGAGATGTTTATGCTTAAGGACAAAGTGGTCATTGTGACCGGCGCATCCCGTGGAATAGGGCGGTCTCTGGCTTTGACTATGGCCGGCCAGGGGGCAAAATTGGTTTTGTCGGCTCGCAACGCCGAGGCCTTGGCTCAACTGGTGACCGAAATTCAAGCCGCTGGCGGCGCTGCTGTTGCCGTTGCCGGGGATGTCAGTTCCGCGGTATCCGCCAATGAACTGGTGGATGCCGGCATTCAGGCCTTTGGCCGCATCGATGTGCTGGTCAATAACGCCGGAATTACCCGTGATGCTTTGTTGCTGCGAATGAAGGACGAAGATTGGGACGATGTTCTGAACATCAACCTCAAAGGCGCTTTTCTTTGCACCCGTGCAGCCGCCAAGGTCATGAGCAAGCAGCGCTACGGTCGCATCATCAACATATCTTCAGTGGTAGGGGAGATGGGCAATCCCGGCCAGGCCAATTATTGCGCCAGCAAAGCCGGCCTGCTCGGTCTGACCAAGTCAGTCGCCCGAGAACTGGCCCGGCGCAACGTCACAGTCAATGCAATTACGCCCGGTTTTATCGTTACCGATATGACCGAAGCCTTGTCGGAAAAAACCCGGGAAGAGTTGGCCGCCCAGATTCCCCTGGGGCGCCTTGGTTCGGCTGAAGACATCGCCCATGCGGTTATTTTTCTCGCCTCTGACCAGGCCGGGTACATCACCGGTCAAACTCTCGGGGTCAATGGCGGGATGTACATGTAATCTGAATTCAACTTTCACCAACAACGTCTTGCCCGATCGTTTCGAATCGGCTTGAACATCACAAAGGAGGAGTTACAAATGGCTTCGATTGCAGAAAGAGTGAAACAGATCGTTGCAGAGCAACTCGGCGTGGATGAGGATCAAGTGACCAACGAGGCTTCCTTCATGGAAGACCTGGGCGCTGACTCCCTTGACACCGTGGAACTGGTCATGGCTCTGGAAGAAGAATTCGACATCGAAATCTCTGATGAGCATGCCGAAAAAATTCAGTCGGTTCAGGATGCCATTGACTACGTGACCGAGCACGCCTGATTCGACGATCGGGACGGTCTGCACCGACCCATCTGCTAACCGGGGCTGCTCTGCAGCCCCGGATACGAACCTGCCCCAGGCCCTGCCGTAACGAATCAATCGAGTTGCGGCCGTGGCGGACAGGCTGTCATTTGAGGAGTGAGTTGATCATGCGTAGAGTCGTCGTGACCGGCGTCGGTGTCGTATCTGCACTCGGGACTGGTTTGGAAAAAAACTGGGACGCCTTGACCAAGGGACAATCGGGGATTGCCCCTATTACCCGTTTTGATGCGTCGCAACTGCCGACCCAGATTGCCGGTGAAGTCAAGGATTTCAACGCCGAGGATTGGATTGATAAAAAAGAGGTCAAAAAAATGGATCTCTTCATTCAATACGCCATGGCGGCCGCCGATATGGCGATGGCCGACTCGGGGCTGCAAATCACCGAGGCCAATGCTGAGCGCGTTGGCGTGGTGGTCGGGTCGGGTCTCGGCGGATTGCCAACCATCGAAAAATACCATGAAGCCATGACGGAAGGTGGCTACCGGAAGATCTCCCCCTTCTTCATCCCGATGCTGATCATCAATCTTGCTCCTGGCCAGATTTCCATCAAGCACGGGGCCAAGGGGCCGAATCTCTCCTCAGTTTCCGCTTGTGCCACCGGAACCCATTCCATTGGCGATGCCTTCCGCATGATTCAACGCGGCGATGCCGATGCGATGATCGCCGGGGGGACCGAGTCGACCATTACCCCCCTGGCCATTGGTGGTTTCAACGTCATGAAGGCGCTGTCGACCCGCAATGACGATCCAACCGGAGCCAGCCGGCCGTTTGACAAGGGGCGTGACGGCTTTGTTATGGCCGAAGGGGCCGGCATCGTTATTCTTGAGGAATACGAGGCCGCCAAGGCCCGCGGAGCAAAAATCTACGGTGAAGTTTGCGGTTATGGCCTCACCGGCGATGCCTACCACCTCACTGCCCCCTCCCCGGGTGGCGAAGGCGCGGCTCGCTGCATGAAAATGGCAATGTCCACCGCCGGTGTCAATGTCGAGGAGGTCGATTACATCAATGCTCATGGAACGTCGACCCCTTTCAACGATCTTTATGAGACCCTGGCGATTAAAACAGTTTTCGGCGATCGGGCCAAGGATGTGATGGTCAGTTCGACCAAGAGCATGACCGGTCACCTGCTCGGGGCTGCTGGAGGGGTGGAGGCGATCTTCTCGTTGTTGGCGATGGATCGTGGAGTCGTACCCCCGACCATTAACTACAGCGAAGTCGATGGCGAGTGCGATCTTGACTATGTGCCGAACACGGCACGGGATGCCAAGGTGCGGGTTGCCATGTCCAACTCTTTCGGCTTCGGTGGGACCAATGCAACCCTGCTGTTCAAGAAAGTTTAGGTCACCATGATTGTCATCGGCAGTGATCATGGCGGTGTCGCCTTGAAAGAGGCGATCAAGGGGTTTCTGGCTCAACGAGGACTGGCTGTCGATGACCTCGGCACCAACGATCAATCTTCTGTCGATTATCCCGACTTCGGGGTACGTGTCAGCCGGCAAGTCTCCACCGGTCAGGCAGAACTCGGAATTCTGGTCTGTGGAACTGGCATCGGCATGTCGATCGTGGCCAACAAATTCCCTGGTGTTCGCGCCGCCTTGACGAATGACGAGTTCACCGCTCGCATGTCTAAGCAACATAACAACGCCAACATCCTCGTCCTGGGAGGGCGGGTGGTTGATGTTCCCGAGGCCCTGCGCATGGTCGGGATCTGGCTGGATACGACCTTTGAAGCCGGACGACATCAACTGCGGTTGGATAAAATCGCTCAGATCGAAGAGGATATTCGAACAGGGCGAAGCTAGAAACGTGTCACGAAAATGGGCAGGCCGCAACGCCTGCCCATTCACATTCCATCGTCAGCCTATTTCTTAATCTGCGGCAAAGCCGCAGCGGAGGTAAGTGAGCCATGTTCGACAAGCTGTCGCAGTTCGACCCGCAGATTGCCGCCACGATTCAAAACGAAACCGCCCGCCAGGAATACAGCCTGGAGTTCATCGCCTCGGAAAACTTTGTCAGTGAAGCGGTTCTTGAAGCCCAGGGCTCGGTACTGACCAACAAGTATGCCGAAGGTTATCCCGGCAAGCGCTACTACGGTGGTTGCGAATTTGTCGATGTGGCCGAGCAGTTGGCCATTGACCGGGCCAAAGAGCTGTTTGGCGCTGAACACGCCAATGTTCAGCCCCATTCGGGTTCCCAGGCCAACATGGCGGTCTATTTCGCCGCTTGTCAGCCTGGCGATACGGTTCTGGGGATGAACCTGGCCCACGGCGGCCATCTGACCCACGGCTCGCCGGTGAACTTTTCCGGCAAGCTATACAATATCGTCCCTTATGGGGTGAAGCCTGACACTGGCTTCATCGATTACGAAGAAGTCGAGCGTTTGGCGGATGAGCACAAGCCGAAACTGATCGTGGTTGGCGCCAGTGCCTATCCTCGCGAACTCGATTTCCCGGCCTTCCGCAAGATCGCCGATAAGGTCGGGGCCGCGGTGATGGTCGACATGGCCCACATTGCCGGCCTGGTGGCTGCTGGTGTTCACCCCAACCCTGTCCCCTACGCAGAATACGTCACCACCACCACCCATAAGACCCTGCGTGGTCCTCGGGGGGGGATGATTCTCTGTCGGGAGGAATTTGCCAAGAAGGTCAACAGCAATATCTTCCCCGGGATTCAGGGCGGTCCGCTGATGCACGTCATTGCCGCCAAGGCTGTAGCTTTCAAGGAAGCCCTTGCGCCGGAGTTCAAAACCTACGCGCAGCAGGTGGTGAAAAACGCCCAGGCGCTGGCCGCCGGCCTGAACAGCCACGGTTTCAACCTGGTCTCCGGTGGCACCGACAATCACCTGATGCTGGTCGACCTCTCAGGGAGCGAATTAACCGGCAAGGTGGCTGAGGAAACTTTGGAAAAAGCCGGGATTACCGTCAACAAAAACGCGGTCCCCTTCGATACCCGCTCTCCCTTCGTCACCAGCGGCTTTCGTATCGGCACTCCGGCCACCACCACCCGAGGTCTCAAGGAAGCGGAAATGGGCCAGGTCGCCGGCTGGATCGCCCGGGCCCTGGCGGCTGTGGGCAATGAAACCGAACTGGCTGTGATTCGGCAGGAAGTCAAAGAACTCTGTAGCAAATTCCCCCTGTACGCCCATCGGCTGGTCTAGATGGAGCGGCCGTCCTGGGAGGAATACTTCATGGACATCGCCCGCCTGGTGGCCAGACGCTCCACCTGTCTGCGCCGCCAGGTTGGGGCCGTACTGGTGAAGGAAAAGAATATCCTTGCCACCGGCTATAATGGGACCCCTTCGGGGATTACCCATTGTGCTGAAGTCGGCTGTCTGCGCCAGCAGCTCGGTGTCCCTTCCGGGGAGCGGCACGAACTCTGCCGCGGCCTGCATGCCGAACAAAATGCCATCATCCAGGCTGCCAAACATGGGGTGAATATCGCCGGGTCAACCCTGTACTGCACCAATTCACCTTGCAGTATCTGTAGTAAAATGCTGATCAACGCCGGCATTTCAAGGATCGTTTACCTTGAGGGTTACCCCGACAGCCTGTCCCAGGAGATGCTGCGGGAAGCCGGCATTCCGCAAATTCCCTTTACTGAACTTCCGATCACCAAGGCTGCGCCATGAAATGCCCTTTCTGCGGATTTGCTGAAACCAAAGTCATCGATTCCCGCCTCGGCAAAGAGGGCAACAATATCCGCCGGCGGCGGGAATGCGCCGATTGTGTTCGGCGGTTTACCACCTATGAGCGGATCGAAGAAACCCTGCCTCTGGTGATCAAGAAGGACGGCCGGCGAGAGCCCTTTGAACGGGGAAAGATCATTGCCGGTATGCAGCGTGCCTGTGAGAAACGCCCGGTCTCCATCGCCACCATCGAAAAAATGGTCGATCGCCTGGAAGTCGCCTTGCAGGAGAGTGGCGAAAAGGAAGTTGATGCCAGCCGGATTGGCGAAGCGGTGATGGAGGCCTTGCACGATCTTGACGAGGTGGCCTATGTCCGCTTTGCCTCGGTCTACCGGCAGTTCAAGGACATCAACGAATTCATGGCCGAACTCAAAGATATCCTAGCCCGCGGCGGCGGCCAGTCTTAGCTCTGACCCGGCCCCTGGCCATCCTCCTATTCTTCCACGAGCCTCAGCATGACCAGCGATGAACAGTTCATGCAAGCCGCCTTGGACTTGGCAGCCACCGCGGAAGGGAGAACCCGACCCAATCCTGCCGTCGGTGCCCTGGTGGTCAAAAATGACCAGGTGATCGGTGAGGGTTTTCATCCAGCCGCCGGCCAACCCCATGCGGAAATCTTCGCCTTGCGCCAGGCCGGAACCAATGCCAGCGGCGCGACCCTCTATGTCACCCTCGAACCCTGTTCCCACACCGGCCGCACCGGTCCCTGCGCCGATGCGGTTATTGCCGCCGGTCTTGCCCGCGTGGTAGTCGGTACGGTTGATCCCAACCCCCTGGTCAGTGGTCGCGGACTCGAGCGTCTGCGTCAGGCCGGTATTGTGGTTGAAACCGGGGTGCTGGAAGCGGCCGCACAGCGCCTGATCGCCCCCTTTGCCAAGCATGTCACCAGCGGTTTGCCTTTTGTGGTGCTCAAGGCCGGGCTGACCCTCGATGGGATGACCGCCACCGCCAGCGGCGATTCCCAGTGGATCACCAACCCGACCAGCCGCACTCTGGTGCATCAGTTGCGGGACAAGGTCGATGCGATCCTGGTCGGGGTCGGAACCGTGTTGCAGGACAACCCCCTGCTGACCACCCGGTTGCCTCAAGGGGGCCGCAATCCGCTGCGGGTGGTGGTGGATAGCCGGTTGCGGATTCAGGAGGATGCAGCCCTGCTGGAGACTGGCCCGGAGCTTGAAACCCTGATCGTGACCACCGCCGCCGCCCCCCCGGCCAAGCTGCAACGCTTGATGATGCGCGGCGTACAAGTTGTGACAGTCGAGGCTGCCGCTACCGGCGTCAATCTTCCGCAAATGTTGGCCGCCCTCGGTCTGCGCGGGATGCAGAGCCTGCTGCTAGAAGGTGGAGCGACCCTTAATCACGCCATGCTGCATGCCGGGATGGTCGACCGAGTGATGTTTTTCCTGGCTCCCAAGTTGATCGGTGGCCAGGGCAGGGGGCTTTTTTCCGGCCCTGGGGTTGCGCGACTGGCTGACGCCTTTACCCTGAGTGAATTGCGCAGTCGCATGATCGAGGGGGATATACTGATCGAAGGGGAGGTTCGCCCATGTTCACCGGTCTGATCGAAGATCTTGGAACTCTGCGCCAACTGCGCAGAGAATCCGACAAGGTGCAGTTGACCGTGGCGACCCGGATTCCCATGGCCGAACTGATTCTCGGTGAAAGCATTGCCGTCAATGGAATCTGTCTGACCGTGGTGGCTTTTAGCGGCGGAACCTTTACCGCCGATGTGTCGCCGGAATCGATGGCCTGCACCACCCTGGGAGAACTGGGCTCGGGTGATCCGGTCAATCTCGAACGTGCTTTGCGCATGGGAGATCGGCTCGGTGGCCATTTGGTCAGCGGTCATGTCGACGGGGTGGCGGTGCTGCTGGAAAAAAGTCAGGATGGCAATGCCGTGCGGCTCAGATTTCGAATGGCGGCGGAGCTAAACCGATTTGTGGTCGAGAAGGGGTCGATCACCATTGACGGTATCAGCCTGACCGTGAACCAGGTCAGCGAGGAGACCTTCAGCGTGGCGATCATTCCCCAGACCCTGGCGGCGACCAATCTGCATCACCGTCAACCCGGGTCGCGGGTCAATATCGAAACCGATATCATTGGCAAATATGTGGCCAGACTGCTGGGTCAACGGGGGGATGTCAAGCCCTCCATCGACCTCGATTTTCTTGCCAAGCATGGTTTTCTGTGACATAGTCTGCCACTGCGAAAGGACGGAAAATACCATGCCGATAGCCAAGATAGAAGCTGCTCTGGAGGATATCCGCCAGGGGAAAATGATCATTCTGGTTGACGATGAGGACCGGGAAAACGAAGGTGACCTCGCCATGGCAGCCGAACTGGTGACGCCTGAGGCGATTAATTTCATGGCCCGGGAGGGTTGTGGTCTGATCTGCCTCTCTCTGACCGAAGAACGGGCCGACCATCTTGAACTGCCGCTGATGGTACGGGAAAACAGCTCCTCTTTCGGGACCGCGTTTACCGTGTCGATTGAAGCACGCTCCGGGGTGACCACCGGCATTTCCGCTGCCGACCGCGCTCATACTGTGCAGGTAGCGATCGCCGATTCCAGTACCGCCCGGGACTTAGCGCGACCAGGCCACGTCTTTCCGCTGCGGGCCAAAAAGGGTGGAGTGCTGGTACGGGCTGGACAGACCGAAGGCTCGGTCGACCTGGCGCGTCTGGCTGGGCTCAAACCAGCCGGGGTTATCTGCGAAATCATGAATCCCGACGGGACCATGGCGCGGATGCCACAGCTCAAGGAGTTTGCAAAGAAGCACAACCTGAAAATCGTCACCATTGCCGATCTGGTGGCCTACCGGATGCGCAAGGAACTGCTGGTGCGACGGGCGGCCGAAACCCAGATCCCGACTCCTTTTGGTGGTACTTTCCAGGCCTATGCCTACGAAAATGACGTCGATAATGCTCAGCACCTGGCGCTGGTCAAGGGGGATATCCACCCCGATTCCCCAGTGCTGGTGCGGGTCCATTCGGAATGCCTGACCGGAGACGTGTTCGGCTCGCAGCGCTGCGACTGCGGTGATCAGCTGCATGCCGCCATGGTCCAGATCGACCGGGAAGGGGCCGGCGTCATTCTCTACATGCGTCAGGAGGGACGGGGCATCGGGCTGATCAACAAGCTCAAGGCTTACGCCCTGCAGGACCAAGGTCATGACACCGTCGAGGCCAACGAGGCTCTCGGGTTCAAGGCCGACTTGCGCGACTATGGTATTGGCGCCCAGATTCTGGCCGAACTCGGTGTGCGCAAAATCCGGCTGATGACCAACAATCCGAAAAAAATCATTGGCCTCGAAGGTTATGGAATGGAAGTCGTCGAACGGGTGGCGATTCAGACCTTACCGACGGGATCCAATCTTAAGTACTTGAAAACCAAACAAGAAAAACTCGGGCACCTGCTGGAAAACCTGTAGGCCCTCCAGGGTTCAATCGCTTCCGCCGGTCTGACTGGCGACGTTGCCGCAAAAGGGGATGCCATGACCAAAATAATCGAAGGAAAACTTGACGCCAGCGGCCAGAAATTCGGGTTGGTGGTCAGTCGCTTCAACAGCTTCATCTGCGATCGCCTGGTCGAAGGCGCACTGGATTCCCTGCTACGGCACGGGGCCTCGCGGGAGGATATTCAGATTGTTCGGGTTCCCGGCGCTTTCGAGATACCGATGACGGCGAAAAAAATGGCCGCCACCGGCCGCTACGATGCCCTCATCTGCCTTGGCGCGGTGATTCGCGGCGCCACTCCCCATTTCGACTATGTCAGTGCCGAAGTCTCCAAGGGTGTGGCTTCGGTGAGCCTCGATGCCGGGATTCCTGTGGCCTTCGGGGTGCTGACCACCGACAATATCGAGCAGGCGATCGAGCGGGCAGGGAGCAAGGCCGGCAACAAAGGCTCGGAAGCTGCCGTTACCGCCATTGAGATGGTCAATCTTTTTAAAGTGTTATAACGATATGAGTACAGGTTTGCGCAGAAGAGGGCGGGAATTCGCTCTGAAAATCATTTACAGTGGCCAGAATCAAAATGCCCCCTTGCGGGTGGTGTTGGACGATTTCTGGAAAAACTTCCGGTTCAACGAAGATATCCTCGGTGATCCCCAGGAAGATGTGGCTGAGCCGATCCCCTTGGAAGTCCGCCGCTTCGCTGAAGATCTGGCCTCCAAGACTCTGGAAAATCTGCCACGGATCGACGGAGTCATCGGCGAGTTTTCCACCAATTGGAGCCTGGAGCGGATGGCCAGGGTCGATCTGTCGTTGTTGCGCATGGCGACCTGCGAGCTGCTGTTTCTCCCCGAGGTTCCAGGGAATGTCGCCATCAATGAGGCGATCGAGATCGGCAAGCGCTACGGGACCAAAGAAACCCCTGCCTTTGTGAACGGCATTCTCGACAAAATCAGTCGCACCTATCGCCCCAACGGCCAATGAACCCATTGACGCCCGCCGACCTGCCCCTGGAACTGCTGGAGGTCGAACTGCTCGCTGCTTTGCTGTTTGTCGACCAGCGCCCCTTGGTGGGTGCCGCCGGGGTACTGGACTGGCGTCTCGATGGGGAGATAACCCGGATGCTTCAGGCCGGGAGCATCAGCGGTGATCGCGGCGAGCAACTGGTTTTGCGAGCCGGAGCCAAATTGAATGCGCATTGGGTCTTGTTGCTGGGTGCCGGAAAACGTCTCGACTGTTCCGAGCGGCAATTGAAAACCCTGCTGAAGGAACTCTGGAAGAGCTGCAGTCGTGCCGGATTCAAACGAATTGGGGTCGCCTTGCCGCTGGATTGTCAAGCCAACCTGGTCAGCCTTGGCCAGTTGGTACCCATTCCTGATGAGTTGAATGTGCAGTATTTGTTGGTTGATGACGCTGCGATGGCTTGAGGTTAGGCCATTGGCAACTCATCATCGTTCGTAATGGTGGTCATGCTCCTATCGAGTTGAGGGTGTTATGAAAGAACTCAAGGTCGGTTTGCTCGGTTTCGGCACGGTCGGAGCCGGTGTCGTCAAGGTTTTCCAACAAAATTCCAGCCTGCTTCAGGCTCGGTTAGGGGCATGTTTGACCCTGGCCAAGGTGGCTGATCTCGACATCACCACCGATCGCGGCGTCACCCTGGCTTCGGGGATTTTGACCACCGACGCCGCTGCGGTGCTGGATGATCCCGCCATCGATATCGTCATCGAATTGATCGGTGGCTATGAGCCCGCTCGTACCTTCGTGTTGCGCGCCATTGCCAACGGCAAGCATGTCGTCACCGCCAACAAGGCGCTGCTGGCGCTGCATGGCGAAGAGATTTTTGCCGCCGCCGCGGCCAAGGGGGTCGATGTGATGTTCGAAGCCGCAGTCGGCGGCGGCATCCCGGTGATTTCGGCGATTAAAGAAAACCTCTGCGCCAATAACTTCCGCAGTGTTTTCGGCATCCTCAACGGCACCTGCAACTACATCCTGACCCGCATGACCAATGAAGGCGAAGACTTCGCCGTGGTGCTCAAAGATGCCCAGGATCAGGGTTATGCCGAAGCTGACCCGACCTTTGATGTTGAGGGGGTCGACACTGCCCACAAGCTGGCGCTGCTGATTGCGCTCTGTTTTGGCACCAAGGTTCCTTTCAAGGAAATCTTCACCGAGGGGATCAGTGGCGTCACCGCCCTCGATATCCAGTTCGCCGAGCAGTTCGGCTACAAAATCAAGCTGTTGGCGATCAGCAAAGAATCCGACGGCAAGGTGGAAGCCCGGGTGCATCCGACCATGATTCCGCTGCGTTACCCCCTGGCCGATGTCGACGGAGTGTTCAACGCCGTGCGTCTGGCCGGCGATTTCGTTGGTCCGGTCATGCTCATTGGCCGCGGTGCCGGGCGGGACGCCACCGCCAGTGCTGTCATGGGGGACGTGATGGCCATCGCCCGCAATCTGCAGGCGGGTATTGGCGTTCGGACTCCGGCCCTGGCCTACCAACCCTCGGCGATAGGCCAGTTGGCTATCAAGCCGATGGCCGAAATCCACAGCCAGTATTACCTGCGGTTCTCCGCCGTCGACCGCCCCGGGGTGTTGGCACAGATCTCTGGAATTTTGGGCAAATATGAAATCAGCATCGCCTCGATGATGCAACCTGACCGTCACAAGGTTGGTTCGGTGCCGATCGTCATCACCACCCACGAAGCCAAGGAGGCCAACGTTCTGGCCGCTCTGAGCGAGATCGACCAACTCGATGTGGTGAAGGAGAAAACGTGTTTGATCCGGATTGAAAGCTCGCTGGAGTAACCGGATTGCAGACAGCAGATTGAAACAAGAAAGGGCGCCCGCGAGGCGCCCTTTCTTGTTTTGGTTCTAGCTACCAGAGGTTGTCAACCGCCCGGTTTGTCGCAAGGCCTCATAGAGGACGATGCCGGCGGCGGTGGAGAGATTCAAACTGCGCACCAGGGGGGAAAAAATAGGTATGCGCAGGCACTGCTCGGGGTTGGCGGCCAGCAGTTCTTCCGGCAGTCCCTGGGTTTCCTTGCCGAAGACCAGAAAATCTCCAGCTTCGAACGGGGCTTCCACATAGCTGCAAACGCCTTTTTTCGAGGTGTACCAGAATCGCCCTTGAGGATAGGCCGCTTGCAACTCGGGCAGACTGGACCACTGGTGCAGCTTGATCGCCGGCCAGTAATCGAGTCCGGCGCGGCGCAAATGCTTGTCATCAATGGAAAAACCCAACTGCCCCACCAGATGCAGTACGGTACCGGTCGCGCCGCAAAGGCGGGCGATGTTGCCGGTGTTGGGGGGGATTTCCGGCTCGATCAGAACGATATGAAAGGGTTGCGGTTCACTGGGCATGTTGGGGCCTGGAGGAGGGTGAAAGGGTTAACCGCGCCAGCGCCGATGCAGCCAAAGCCACTGGTGCAGGTCCTGACGCACGGCGTGTTCGATCCGGTCGGTGATGGCTTGGGTCAAGGCGGCCACCTCTGCCGGGTCGGCCGAAGCGGCCAGCGGCAGGGGCGGTTCGACGGTGACCCGGTAGCGCAGGTCGGGCAGGCGGTGAGTGAAGACCGGGACGATTGGAACCCGGTGCTTCAAAGCCATCTGGGCAATGATCGGGGTGGTGTAGGCCGTCCTGCCGAAAAAGTTGACCGCTTCTCCCTCCCGGTGGGAAATGCGTTGATCCATCAGCACGCAGACCCCGCGTTTCTGACCCAGGGAGCGGAGGATTTTTCTGGCTCCACCTTTACTGTCGAGGCAGAACCCGCCCTGGGATTCCCGCATCCGTTGAAAGTATTGGTCAATTAACGGATTTTTCATTTTTTTGGCCACGAAATCGGCAGGATAACCGAGCAGGCCGAGGAAGAAAGTCCCAACCTCCCAAAACCCGACGTGGCCGGTAATCAGAAACACCCCACGTTCCTCGGCGTAGGCTGCCTGCAGGTGCTCCAGACCCTGGTAATCGAAAAGGCTGTGCAGGTCCCGCTTCGGGTCGAGTTGGTCCAGCCTGAGCATCTCCAGGCCGCTGATGCCGATATGGGCAAAGGTGCCGGAAACCGCCCGATCGAGTTCTTGGGGGGTGAAGTCGGGGAAGGCCTGCTGCAGATTCTCGCGGGTGGTTCGGCGCCGGCCGGGAAGCAGATAGCCGACCATGCGGCCGAGCAATTCCCCGAGCCGAAGCGCTGAGTTGCGCGGGAGCAGTCGGGCCGGAATGGCGATCAGCAGGAACAGCAGATACTCAAGGAGATTTTTTACCCCCCGCTTGCCGAACAGGGGGTGTCGTTTGGCAGTTGTCATCGAATAAGTAAATCGAAAGTGAAGGATTGGATTTTAGCCTGGTTGCCAGCAGCCGAGGCTCGGTATTGAATGCGGGCGGATGGTAGCATGGGGGTGGACAGCAGGCAACAAAAAGGCGGATTCCCGATGGAATCCGCCTTTTTTCATGGTTATTTTGTTGCGGCTAACCCTGGCAGGCGGCCTGCAGGGCCTGATCAAGATCGGCCAGGATATCCTTGATATCCTCGATGCCGACCGACACCCGGATGTAATCCGGGGTGACGCCGGCGGCCAACTGCTCTTCATCGCTGAGTTGCGAATGAGTGGTGGAAGCCGGGTGGATCACCAGGGTCTTGGCGTCGCCGATATTGGCCAGGTGGCTGGCAAGGCGAACGTTGTCGATGAATTTGGCACCGGCCGCTGCGCCACCTTTGATGCCGAACCCAAGGATCGCACCCTGACCGGCCGGCAGGTACTGCTTGGCCCGGGCGTGGTCGGGATGGCTGGCCAGACCGGGGTAGTTGACCCAGGAAACCAGGGGGTGGTTCTCCAGGTGCCGGGCGACCGCCAGGGCGTTGTCGCAATGCCGGGGCATGCGCAGGTGCAGGGTTTCCAGTCCCTGTAGGAACAGGAAGCTGTTGAAGGGGGAGAGGCAGGCCCCCAGATCGCGCAGCAGGGTCAGGCGCATTTTAAGAATATAGGCCAGATTCCCCAGGGCCTCATGGTAGACCAGACCGTGATAGCTCGGATCAGGGGTGGTGAATTCGGCAAAACGACCGTTGCCCCAGTTGAAGTTACCGCTGTCGACCACAGCGCCACCGATACTGGTACCGTGGCCGCCGATGAATTTGGTCAGGGAGTAGCAGACGATATCAGCGCCATGCTCGATGGGACGGAACAGGGCCGGGGTGGCCACAGTATTGTCGACGATCAGCGGCAGGTTGTGAGCGTGGGCGGTTTTGGCCAGGGCGACAAAATCGTCGACGCTGTTCTTGGGATTGCCGATGGTTTCGGTGAAAACCGCACGGGTGCGGTCATCCACCACCGCAGCGACCGCAGCCGGGTCGCCGGTGTTGACGAAATGGACGCTGATCCCCATCCGCGCCAGGGTGTGGCGAAACAGATTGTAGGTACCGCCGTAAAGAGCGTTGCTGGAGATGATGTTGTCGCCGGCCTTGGCTAAATTGAGAATCGCCAGGGAGACTGCTGCCGATCCGGAGGCAAGGGCAAGGGCGCCGACTCCGCCGTCGAGTTCGGCCAGGCGCTTTTCCAGCACGTCGGAAGTTGGGTTCATGATGCGGGTGTAGATGTTCCCCATTTCCTTAAGGCCAAAAAGGTTGGCCGCATGCTCGGATGAGGTGAAGTTGTAGGAGCTGGTCTGGTAGATCGGCACAGCTCGCGCCAGGGTGGTCGGGTCGGGAACCTGACCGGCATGTAGTGCGCGAGTGCCGAGACCGTAATTGCTGCTGTCCGCCATGGTGTACCTCCGTAGATGAGTAAGGACCGTAGAGAGCCGGTAAAGAATTTCCAGATTTTGAAGTTGCCGGGTGGGGAAAATAGTTAGCAAGCCAGAGAGATCAAGTCAAGAACTATGTCGCTGCCGACGCTGCCGGTTCAGGCTAGACTTTTATAGCAGAAAAACCATCAGTGCGCGGAAAAAACCTGTATTTTCCACCCCTCGAGTTTGTTAGCCTGAGGTGCATAAGCAGTTTTGGCCCGGTTCTGCGCAGATGGGCTGCGCCTAGAAGATGTTTGGGGGGATTTATGGACGCAGTGGTGTTGAAGGCGGTGGTCAGGGAGTTGGCCGATTGCCTGCCTGGTGCCAGGGTCGACAAAGTTTATCAGCCGGCTGCAGAGACCTTGATCTTGCGGCTCTGGAACCGCCAAGGGGAGCAGCGGTTACTGCTCAGCGCCGCTGCCGGACAGGCCACCCTGCATTTAACCACCCGCAGATTTCCCAATCCGCCGGCGCCGCCCCGTTTCTGTCAATTGCTGCGCAACCGTCTCGGACGACTTGTCACTGTGGAGCAGGAGGGAACCGAACGGGTGGTTCGCCTGCAGTTCGTTGATGGTGATGGGAACCCACTGACTCTGGTGGTGGAACTGTTCGGCGCCGCTGGAAACCTGCTGCTGCTCGATAAGCAGGGGATGATTATCGATGCGCTGAAGCGGGTATCCGATGGCGAACGGCTGGTTCTGCCCGGAAAACCCTATCCACCATTGCTGGCGGCGGGGCGAATTCTCTTTAGCGAAGCCGCCGATCATCTGCCGGCCGACGCCCGTCGGCTGGAGCCCTTTCTGGCCTGGGTGAAACAAAACCTGACTGCGGTCAGCCCCCTGGCGCTGGCAGCATTGGCTTCGGGCATGCAGCAAGGAATGGATCCGAAAACCCTGCTGGCCGACTATGCCCGGCGAATGGTCGATCCAGCGGCACTGCCTGCCCTGGGTCTCTGGAAAGGCCGGGCGGTGCTGGTTGCTTTTCCCCATCCGGAATTGGAGATCAGCGAGTTGCAGGGTTTTGCGACCATGAACCAAGCCCTTGAAGCCTATGCCGAGATTGCGGAGAAACATCCCGGTCGCGGCAGTCTGGCCGCCGAACTGGCCAAGCTGGTGAAACGCAGCCGGCAGCGACTGCAGGTGCGGCTGGACAAGCTCCACCAGGAAGAGCGGATGGTCGAAAAGGAAGAGGAGTTTGGGCAGTGGGGAAGCCTGCTGCTCGCCAGTCTCTACCAGTTGAAGAAAGGCCAAAATGAAGCCAGGTTGGAGAACTATTTTCTCGACCCGCCGCAACCGGTGTTGATCCCCCTTGATCCCAAGCGATCTCCACAGGAGAATGCCGCCGGATATTTTCAAAAGGCCAAAAAATGTCGGCGGGGCCGGGAGCATATCCGCCGCCGGCTGCTGGAAACCGAAGAAGAACTGCAATGGCTCGATGGAATCGATCTGGCGCTGGAGGAGGCTTCCGAGGCGGCCGATTGGGAATCGATCCGCGGCGAACTGGTCGAGGCTGGAATGCTGCAGGAGCAACCGGGGCGCAGTCAGCGCCGCTCAGGTCAGGACCTGCAGGCCGGTTTGCGGCAGGGGCTCAGCCCCGGAGGTTACCGGTTGTTCTGGGGGAAGAACCCCCGCACCAATGATTATGTCAGTCGCCAACTGACCGCCAGAGATGACCTCTGGTTTCACGCCCAGGGTTTGCCCGGCTGCCATCTGGTGCTCAAGCGGGACGGCCGCGCCGGTGAGATCCCCGAGCAGGATCGACTGTTCGCAGCTGCTCTGGCCGCCGGCTATTCCAGGGGTCGGAACGACCATCGGGTGGAAGTCATTCAGGCCAGCGGCAGTGCGGTGCGAAAACCCAAGGGAGCCCGACCAGGCCTGGTCACAGTCCAGGAGTTCAGCACTCTGCTGGTGGTTCCCCGGCGGCTGGAAGAGGATTGAGGGTCAAGGGGACTTGCGTAGTTGTTGCATCAGATACCAGATGGTCGCCGGGCGTTCGGAAATGCGGCGCATGAAATAGTTGAACCAACCGGGGCCGTAGGGGAGGTAGATACGGACCCGGTGACCCTCGGCCAGAAGTTTGGCCTGCAGGTCGCGGCGGAACCCATAAAGCAGCTGGAATTCGAAATCCCCGGCGTCGAGACCGAAAATGAAGGCCATGTCGACGGCATATTCGATCAGCTTCTCATTGTGGGTGGCAATCGCCGGCCGGTGGCCGTCGCGCATCAGGGTTTCCACCAAACGCATAAAGTAGAGGTCAGCCTCCTCCTGGGTGCGAAAGGCCCCCTCTCCCCCCTCAAGGCCCATCCCTCGCACCAGTCGCACCGGGATTTTCCTGGCGTTGAGTGCTTCGATATCGGCTTCGCTACGGCGCAGGTAAGCCTGGACCACGGTTCCTATATTGGCCGCCGTGGGCGCCATATGATAAACCATCGCCAGGGTGGGATCGACCGTATCCAGTTCCTGAATGTCGACCCGGATGAAGCGGTTGCAGTCGGCTGCAGCTGCGGCGACAGTGGTCAGGTGCCGCAGGGCCATCTCCTGGTCCAGTCGCAAGCCAAGATGGCTCAATTTGACAGAAATCCCGGCAGCAAGCTGGAGGTCGGCAATCTCTTGCAGCAATTCCTGGAATTCCAGTGCAGTCAGTTCGGCAGCATCCAGGTCTTGCGGGTCGTTTGCGAGGTAGTCGAAACTGACCTTGTAGCCTGCCTGGTTGAGGGTTCTTGCCACCGCCAGCGCCTCTTTGCGGCTCTCGCCGGCGATGAATGAATCCCGCGCCTGTTTCGCCAGGGAGTTGCTGCGAAGGAACTCCTCGAGCTCAAAGCGGCGCGATAAAAACAGAATAGTGTCTCGAAGCAGCATAGGGTGGCTTTCCAATATATTACACCGCGGATGAATTGACTTGCTATCAGCCTAGCAACCTGTTCCCGAGCCGTCAACGCCAGGGATCACCGGAAAATTAAAGCAGCGGGGTTTTTTTTGTTGCATTGGGAAAATCCATTTGTTATAAACACCCTCGTTCAGGCCGAAGTGGTGGAATTGGTAGACACGCTAGGTTCAGGGTCTAGTGACCGTAGGGTCGTGGGAGTTCGAGTCTCCCCTTCGGCACCATCAAAAGAGCAAGGGGGATTGGCAGTATTGCCAATCCCCTTTTTTCATGGTTTAAGCAAACTTCCGCCCAGTGGGATTTCTTGCCACGCCTTTTCCCTTCTGCTAGGATTCGTCCTCATGGAACCTCGCGCCGTCCTCAAAAAATGCCCTCTCTTTTCAGGAGTAACCGACGAAGATCTCGAGCGGTTGGTCTCTGTTACCAAACTTCGCGACGTCGAGAAAGGCGAACTGCTTTTTTCGGAAGGGGAGACTGCCCAAGGGTTTTTCGTCGTTGCCGATGGCGCCATCAAAATCTTCAAGCTCTCTCCCGAAGGCAAAGAGCGGATACTGCATATTGTCCAACCGGGAGGCACCTTTGCCGAAGCGGCGATCTTCGGCAACGGACTATATCCCGCCCACGCTGAACCCTTGCAGAAATCCCAGGTGTTGTTCTTCGCCAAGAAGGAATTCTTGCTGCTGCTGCATCAACACGCCCAGATCGCCATCAACATGATCGGTGGTTTGTCCCGCTTTTTGCGCCAGTTCGCGGTTCAGATCGAGGAACTGACTTTCAAGGATGTCCCGGCCCGGCTGGCCTGTTATCTGCTTGAACTGGCCGGCGACGAACAGCGGGTTATCAATCTGCCGATTTCCAAAACCCAGTTGGCCTCACGCTTGGGAACGGTCAGCGAGACCTTGTCCCGGACCTTTCGCAAACTCTCCGAAGAGGCCCTGTTGCAGGTCGAAGGCAAGGTCATCACCATTCTGGACCGGGACCGGTTGGAAGATCTGGCCGCCAGCTACAAAGACTACTGACGCATCCGCGCCCTCACCCAAGGGGCGCGTGGCAAATCGATCCCCCTTTCCGCAAGGAGTCCGTCGTGGCCGTTTTTGAAGTTGCCCATCCGCTGGTTCGTCATAAGCTCGGCTTGATGCGTAAAAAGACCATCAGTACCAAGGATTTCCGGGAACTGGCTTCGGAAGTTGCGCGCTTGTTGACCTACGAGGCGACCAAGGACATGGAAACCGAACCCGACACCATCCAGGGTTGGGCCGGGAGTGTCACCGTCGAGCGGATCAAGGGGAAAAAGGTGACTGTGGTGCCGATTCTGCGGGCCGGACTCGGGATGATGGATGGGGTTCTTGACCTGATTCCGGGCGCCAAGGTCAGCGTGGTCGGGCTTTATCGCGACGAGGAATCCCTGGAACCGGTCTGCTATTACCATAAACTGGCAAGCAGAATGCGGGATCGGACGGCACTGATTCTCGATCCGATGCTGGCCACCGGCGGCAGCGTGGTCGCTGCCATCGATATGCTCAAGAAGGCTGGCTGCACTCACATCAAGGGGCTGTTTCTGGTCGCTGCTCCCGAGGGGATCGAGCGGTTGCAGAGCGCCCATCCCGATGTCGATATCTACGTTGCCGCCATTGATCAAAGGCTCAACGAGCAGGGTTACATTTTGCCGGGATTGGGGGATGCCGGCGATAAAATCTTTGGTACCAAGTAGGTTCTCTATTTCTTTCTAAAGGATGCCGCCATGTCCAATCCCCTGAGTCCCACCGATTATAATTTCAGTTTGCGGGGCAGTCTGATCGGCGCTCAGATGCTGTTTGTCGCCTTTGGCGCCCTGGTCCTGGTCCCGTTGCTGACCGGCCTCGATCCCAACGTGGCTCTTTTTACCGCCGGTGCCGGAACTCTGCTGTTTCAGGTGGTGACCAAAGGTAAGGTGCCGGTGTTTCTGGCGTCGTCCTTCGCCTTTATTGCCCCGATCATCTACGGGGTGCAGACCTGGGGCATCCCGGCGACTCTCTGCGGTCTGGCCGCTGCCGGGGTGTTTTACATGCTGCTGGCCGGTGTGGTCATGGTTCGCGGGGTCGGGGTGATTTCGCGGATTTTCCCGCCCCTGGTGACCGGGCCGGTGATCATGGTGATTGGTCTGATTCTGGCCCCAGTGGCTGTGCACATGGCCATGGGCCGCACCGGCGACGGCGCGATGGTGCTGATCCCCGAGACAACCGCCATGGTAGTCTCCCTGGTCTCCCTCGGTGTAACCGTGATTGTCTCTTTGTTCGGTCGGGGGTTCATGCGCCTGGTGCCGATTCTGTGCGGTTTGATTGCAGGCTATGGACTTTCTCTCTTCCTGGGTCTGGTCGACTTCTCTCGGGTCACTGCGGCTCCCTGGTTCGCGGTGCCGTCTTTCACCATTCCTCAGTGGAGTTGGGAAGCTATTATTTTTATGCTGCCTGTGGCTTTGGCCCCGGCAATCGAGCATTTTGGCGACGTTCTCGCCATCAGTTCGGTTTCGGGCCGCAATTATCTGAAAGAGCCGGGCATTCACCGCACCCTCATGGGGGACGGTCTGGCAACCACTCTGGCCGCTTGCCTGGGAGGCCCTCCTAACACCACCTATTCGGAGGTGACCGGGGCTGTCGCTTTGACCAAGGTGTTCAATCCCGCGGTCATGACCTGGGCGGCTCTGACCGCCATCGTGCTGGCCTTTGTCGGCAAGGTCGGTGCATTGCTTTCGACCGTGCCGGTGCCGGTCATGGGCGGGATTATGCTGCTGCTCTTTGGTGCCATTACCGTCGTTGGTTTGAACACTTTGGTGCGTGCTGGTCAGGATCTGCTTGAAGCCCGCAACCTGGTCATTGTAGCCTTGACCCTGGTCTCCGGTTTGGGTGGGATGGCGCTCAACTTCGGCCCGGTTGAACTGCGGGGGATTGGACTGGCCGGCCTGGTCGCCGTGGTTCTCAATCTGCTGATTCCGGGGTTCAAGACCTCCGATTCGGACGGTCTTAAAGGTCCCGCAGTTCCCCACTAGTCTTCAGCTCCATGAATAAAACAAAAAGCCCGTCCCTGATTCAGGGGCGGGCTTTTTGTTTAACGAAAGGAGCTGTTAACCAACCTCGTTGTAATCGCGAGCCCGGAACTCAACCCCCAACTGCTTGGCGATCTGGCGACAGGCCTCAATGTCGATCCCAGGCAGGCCGACCGCGGTGGCGGTGACCGAGGGGATGTGCTCGGGAGCCAACCGCAGGAATTCCTGAATCGCGGCGTATCCAGCGGCACCATAGTGGGAATTGCAGATGCTCTGATAGGTCTGGGCATCGGCGGCATTGAGGGAGACCGAAACCGCATCGATCAAACCAGCCAGTTCCGGCAAAATGTTGCGGCCATGGACCAGATTGGCCTGACCATCGGTATTGATCCGGGTTTTCATCCCTAAGGCCTTCATTCTGCTGGCGACCTCCTTGATCAGGTCCAGGCGCAACAGCGGTTCGCCGAAACCGCAGAATACCACTTCCTCGTACGCGCTGGGGTCGCCGATTGCTTTTAACACCTCGGCGACGGTCGGTTCGTGGGGCAGCCGCAACTGGTGGCCTTTGACGGTAAAATCCTTGAACTTGGGGCAGAAGGTGCAGGTGTTGGTGCAGCGGTTGGTGATATTGAGGTAAAGGGATTTGCGGATGCTGTAGGCGATCTTGGTGTCGAACTCGACGCCGCCAAAGCCGAACAGTTGGTAGGCATTGAGAGTGGTAATGCGCGCCACGTCGCCCAGGGTCAACCCTTTGATCTCGGCGATCATGGTAGCGGTGTGCTGGACGTAAGCCGGTTCATTGCGCCGACCGCGGTAGCTCTGGGGTGCCAGGTAGGGGCAGTCGGTTTCGATCAGAATCGATTCGATGGGTACTCCCTTTACCACCTCCCGGCCGGCGGCATTGCTGGGGTAGGTGATGGTGGCAGGGAAGGAGAGGTAGAAGCCGAGTTCCAGAACCGCTTTCGCCATATCCAGGTCGCCGCTGAAACAGTGCAATACCCCACCCACATCCCGGGCTCCGGACTCCTTTAAAATCTGCAGCACATCCTCGTGGGCATCCCGGTCATGAACGATCACCGGCAGCCCTACCTCCCTGGCCAGGGCCAACTGGTCGCGAAAGGCCTGTACCTGAACCGTTCGGGGGGAGCGGTCGCGGTAATAGTCGAGACCGATTTCTCCCACGGCCACCACCTTGGGTCCCTCGGTCAGCAAGCGGCGCAATTCGTCCAAGCCAGCCGCATCGGCCTGGGGGGCATCATGGGGATGAATGCCGACAGCGGCGTAGAGTTGCGGGTAGCGCCGGGCCAACTCGATACTGGCCCGGGAACTGGCCAGATCGCAACCGACAGTGAGAATTTGGCTGACCCCCGCTGCTTCGGCGCGCTCCAGAACCTGGTCCAGATCGTCGCCAAACTGCTTGTTATCAAGATGCGCATGGGTGTCGATCAGCGGATAGTCGGTGCTTGCTGGCATAAATGAACTCCAAAAGCAAAGGGCGCCTGGGCGCCCCTTAAAGATCATGGTTGTAGTGGCGCTGAGCTATTCGGTTTCGATGCGGGGAAACAGTGGGGTGGCCTTGGCAATGGTCACTCCCGGCTGCAGTCCACCCCAGCGATCCTGGCCATTGAGGATCACCTCGGCCGCGCTGAGGCCAAGGGTCTGTTCGATGCTGACGGCTGTTTGCGGCATGAAAGGGGAGACCAGCAGACCGATCAGCCGTACCGCTTCCAGAAGATTATACATCACCGTCCCCAGACGCTCGGTTTTGGCCGGATCTTTGGCCAGGGTCCAGGGGGCGGTGTCGTCAATGTACTTATTGGAAGCGCTGACTAACTCCCAGATCGCTTGCAGCGCCTTGTTGAAGGCCAGGTCGTTCATCTGCTCATCGACAGCCGTCACTGCCGCCGGGAAGCGGGCGATGTAAGCCTCGTCTATGGTCTCCGGTACCGTCGGTGCCGGCAGAATACCGTTGAAATATTTGTTGACCATGGCAGTGGAACGGCTGACCAGGTTGCCGAGGTCGTTGGCCAGGTCGGAGTTGATCCGATGCACCAGGGCGGTGTGGGAAAAATCGCCATCCAGGCCAAAGGGAACTTCCCGTAGCAGGAAATAACGGATCGCGTCGACACCATACTTGTCGACCAGCATGTTGGGCTCGACCACGTTGGCCAGGCTCTTGCTCATTTTTTGACCTTCAACGGTCCACCAACCGTGGGCAAAGACCTTTTTCGGCAGTGGCAGACCGGCAGCGAGCAGGAAGGTCGGCCAGTAGACGGTGTGGAAACGCAGAATGTCCTTGCCGATGACATGGACATCAGCGGGCCAGAACTTCTCGAAATTGCCCTCCGGGTCTTGCGGGTAGCCCAGGGCGGTAATGTAGTTGCTCAGGGCATCGAACCAAACGTAGATCACGTGCCGCTCATCGCCGGGAACCGGGATTCCCCAGGAGAAGGAGGTCCGGGAAATCGAGAGGTCGCGCAAGCCTTCGCGAAGGAAGTTGAGGATTTCGTTGCGACGACTGCGGGGTTGGATGAACTCAGGGTTGGCCTCGATATGCTGCAGCAGCGCCTCGCCATAGTGGCTCATGCGGAAGAAGTAGGAATCCTCCTTCAGCTTTTCCGTCGGCCGGCCGCAGTCGGGGCAGCTGCCCTCGAGCAGTTGGGTTTCGGTCCAGAAGGTTTCACAGGGGGTGCAGTACCAGTCTTCGTACTCCCCCAGGTAAATATCGCCGCTGGCCAGCAGTTTGCTGAACAGGGCGGTCGCCCCCTGCTTGTGGCGCTCCTGGGAGGTGCGGATAAAATCGGTATTGGAAACGTTGAGTTTCTCCCACAGGGCCTGAAAACGCTTCATGACCCGATCGGCTAACTCCAGCGGGGTCTCGCCACGGGAGAGGGCGGCTTTCTCGACCTTTTGGCCGTGTTCGTCAGTGCCGGTGAGAAAGAAGACCTCATAGCCACGAGCCCGCTTGTACCTGGCGAGGACATCGCAGGCCAAAGTGGTGTAGGCGTGGCCGATATGGGGGACATCGTTCACGTAATAGATGGGGGTAGTGATATAAAAACGCTTGTCCATGAAGCCTCTCCTGCGGGTCTAGGTACGTTTTGGCCGACGCCGGCGCCGCCGGGAGGTCGATTTACGGGCGGCTTGATCCGAATCTGCTGCGATCTCTGCTATCGGTGGCGGGGGCTCTGGCTTCGGTTGTTGCGGTTTGCGCTCGCTGGAGCGTTCTTCCTTGGCTACCGATTTTCCCCGACCGCCACGAGGCTCCCGGGTCTCCCTCTGCTCTTTCTGCTCCCGGGGTTCGCGAGGTTCGCGTTTGGGGCGGGACGGACGGGCCCCGGCCGCGGCCGGCTCGGGTATCGGCAGTTCTCCGGATTCGATCTGCGCTACAGTCAACTGCATCCGGCTGCCATCGTCGAGGCGTACGGTAACTTTTTGTGCCAATATACTCTGGTCGATGACTTCGGCTTCCCGGTTACCAAAGGTGATCTTGCGACCGCATTTGGGCAGGGCTTTTTTCATCGAGCAGTAGGTTTCGTACTCGTAGGCCAGACAGCAGAGCAGGCGCCCGCACTGTCCGGAAATCTTGTTGGGATTGAGGGCCAACCCTTGCTCTTTGGCCATTTTGACCGAAACTGGTGCGAAATCGGTCAGAAAGGTACAGCAACAGAGCTCCCGGCCACAGATGCCGAGTCCGCCGGTCAGTTTGGCTTCATCCCGTACGCCGATCTGGCGCATTTCGATGCGGGTGTGAAAATAATGGGCCAAGTCTTTGACCAGATCCCGGAAGTCAACCCGGCCGTCTGCGGTAAAATAGAACACGACCTTGGATCCATCGAACAGATATTCGGCCCGAACCAGCTTCATATCCATTTTGCGTTCCTGGATCCGTTGCTGGCAGAACTTGAACGCCTCCCGCTCCCGAGTGCTGTTGGCCGTTGCCAGAGCGCGATCTTCTTCGGTGGCCAGGCGCAGCACATCCTTCAGGTCTTGCGGGGATTTGTTGTCCTCGAGCTCTCTGGGGGGAGCAACCACAATCGCCATCGCCCGGCCTCGGTCGGTTTCCACCACTACCTGGTCGCCAGCTTCCAGAGGGAGTTCCATGGCGTTAAAATCGTAATGCTTGCCGGCGATGCGAAATTTCAACGAGACAATGCGTAGCATATGAAAAGGGTATCCTAACCTCAAAAAGGCTTAAATGTGTGCCCGTCACTTGACCCGGAGTTGACTCTGTTCAGGCCACCAGGCGCATCAGCAGGACATCCATGGCCAGCTGTTTGTTGACGTTGCGCTCCAGGGCGCGACGGCAGCTGACGATGGCTTCGAGTTTGTGCAGAATCGAAGCGGTGGTTTCTCTGCCTGCGGTGCGCTGGATTTTCTCCAGCAAATCGACATTGACCAGGTCGCTCTGGGGGCGTCCCAGCAGCACCAGCAGCAGGTCGCGGTAAAACCCCTGCAGGATGTCGAGGATGTCTGGGAGTCGCTCTTTGTCGTTCGCCAGCTTTTCCGCCAGTTCGAACAGCGGGAGCAGGCTGCCCGAGGAAAGAGCGGTCAGAGTTTTCAGCAGGGTGATGCGCTCCTCCAGATACAGTTCGCGATCGCGGCCGAGGGCCTTTTTCAGGCTGCCATCGGAGAGGGCGGCGAGCACGTGGCTGTGGGAGGCTTCCACCTGCAGTTTGGTTTCGAGCAGTCGTTGCAGCAACTCCTGCGGCAGGCGTCCAAAGGGGAGCCGCTGGCAACGGGAACGGATGGTGCGCAAGACCCCTTCAGGTTTGGCCGACAGCAGGATAAACAGGGTGCCCGGCGGTGGTTCCTCAAGGGTTTTCAACAACGCATTGCCGGCTGCCGGGTGCAGGCGATCGGCGCCATCGATAATGCAGATTCGGTACTTGGCCTCCAGGGGACGATAGGCCAGCTCTTTCTGAATCGATCGGACCTGTTCGATTTTGATGAACTGACCGTCGGGCTCAAGAGTGTGAAGATCGGGGTGGTTGAAATGGTCCACCTTGCGACAGGCGGTGCAACTGCCGCAACCGGTTCCCTGCAGGCAGAACAGGGCGCGCACCAAGGCCAGAGCCATCAGTCCCTTGCCAACCCCTTCCGGGCCTTCAAACAGATAAGCGTGGGCCAATCGCCCAGCGCTTAAGGCCCGTCGCAGGACTTGTTTTTGACCCTCATGGCCGATGATCTGGGCAAAGGTCATTGGCAGGGAGGATTCGCCAAAAAAGCGCTGACAGCGTCAACGATCCGCTGATTGACCTGCTCCACCGAACCGGTGGCATCAATGACACGAAACCGCAGTGGTTCATCGGCGGCCAGTTGCCGGTAGCTGGCCTGAACCCGGCGATGGAAATCGAGGGATTCCTGCTCGAACCGTCCCTCCTGGTCGGCGGTGGCCTGATTGCGGCTGGAGGCGCGACCGAGACCGATCTCCACCGGCAGGTCGAGCAGCAGCGTCAGTTGCGGAGCCAGATTGTTTGAAGCCAGGGCGTTGAGCTCGATAATCAGGTTGCGATCCAGCCCGCGGCCGCCCCCCTGATAGGCCAGGGTGGCATCGGTGTAACGGTCGCAGAGGACAATCTTTCCAGCCTGCAAGGCCGGGCGCACCACTTCGTCAACATGCTGAGCCCGCGCGGCGGCGTAGAGCAGCAACTCCGCCCGGGGTACCAGGGCCTGACTCTGAGGGGTCAGCAAGATGGCACGAATCTGGTCGGCAATAGGGCAACCGCCGGGCTCGCGGGTGGTCAGCACCGCCCGGTCAGAGGCTCGCAGCCAGTCGGCCAGACGCCGCAACTGGGTGGTTTTCCCGCACCCTTCGATCCCTTCCAACGAAATGAAAAAACCCATCATCCCACCCATGGTTAAAAGGTCATACTATAAAAACTCGGCCCATAATTAGCAAGGAAAACCTCGGTTATGGCCGCTAAAGCATTGCTGGAAGAGGGCGAATTCTATATACTCACCCAAAGATATCTGTTATTGGTCAGGCGCTTTGGCGCCAGGGAGGGCAGGGGAGTCGGAGTGACGGACAACGGCAATCTGGCAGGATTAGAGGAACAGATCGGCTATCGCATGGCCGATCGATCATTGCTGCGAGTGGCCTTGACCCACAAGTCCTATAGCAACGAGCATCCCGGAGTCGATGCCCCGCATAATGAACGGCTGGAATTTCTCGGTGATGCGGTGCTTGATTTGTGCATCAGCGATCTCTTGTTTCAACGCTATCCCCAGCTTTCCGAGGGTGACCTGACCAGGGTGCGGGCCGAACTGGTCAACGAGGGCAGCTTGGCTCCTTTGGGCGAGCGGCTTGGGCTCGGTGGTTATTTGCTGCTGGGCCGGGGGGAGGAGAGTAGTGGCGGGCGGCAAAAGCCGAGTCTGCTGGCCGACGCTCTGGAAGCGGTGCTTGGCGCCGTTTATCGCGATGGTGGCATGTCAGCGGTCAGCGCCGTGATCGAAGCCCTGCTTGCTAACCAGATCGAGCAGGCGGTTCAGGATCGTCAGGGGACCGACTACAAAACCCGTCTGCAAGAGCGGCTTCAAGCCTCCGGCGGCGAATTGCCGAGTTATCAACTGCTCGAGGCCCAAGGGCCGGACCACCAGAAATCTTATGTGGTCGAGGTGCACTGTGGGCAGCAGGCGATCGGGACCGGGCGCGGCCGCACCAAGAAGGCGGCGCAGCAACAAGCCGCCTACCAAGCTCTGCTTCGGCTCGGCTCCTAGCAGCCGTGCAGATCTTTCCGGTCTTTATCCCCTTCGGGGGGTGCGACGAGCGCTGCAGTTTTTGCGATCAAGGAGAACTGACCGGGCAGATTGACCGTCCCACCCCCCCCAATCTGGTCCAGATGTTAGACCAGATGCTGCCCCAGCAGGGGAGCGGTGAAGTGGCTTTTTATGGGGGGACCTTCACCCGGTTGCCGATTGCCGAGCAGCTGGCTTACCTGCGGGTCGTCGCTGATTTTCAGGCAGCTGGCAGGGTTCGGGGGAGCCGGGTCTCCACCAGGGCCGATGCCTTGAATCGGCAGATCATCGAATTGTTGGCCGAGTCCGGCTGTTGCACGGTGGAGATTGGCTGCCAATCTTTTTCTCCGGTGGTATTGCAGGCCGCCGGCCGCCCCAGCAGCACAGAGATGGTCGGCGATGCGGTCAGGGAACTGCGGACCCGCTCACTGGGAGTCGGCCTTCAGCTCATGCCCGGGCTGCCGGGTGGAGACCGCAGCGAGGCCTTGGCCTCATTGCAGGCGGCTCTTGAGCTGCAACCAGATTTTGTGCGGATTTACCCCACCCTGGTTTTTGCTGGCACTCGGTTGGCCGTAGAATTCGCCATTGGCAGTTATCGACCCTGGACCCTTGAACAGGCGGTTGATTGCTGCGCCGAAATGCTGTGGTGCTGCCAAAGGGCGGAGGTGCCGGTCATTCGCCTGGGTCTGCAGGGGCAGGCCAGCTATGATCGGGGCGAGGGACCCTTGGCCGGTCCCTATCATCCAGCCTTCGGGCAATTGGTGCGATCAAGGCTGTGGTGCTGGGGGCTGCAGGGTGCTCTGGCCCTTGAGCCAAACTGTCAATTGTTTGTTCATCCCTTTGATCTTTCTGACGCTTTAGGTCACCGCAGGGACAATCTGGCCCATTTGGGGCACCTTCGAGAGGGATTCTGCTTGCGAGGCGATTCCGCCCTTGGTCGCGATCAGATCCGCAGTGGCGACAATGTTTTTAATTTGCTCGAGCTTGTAACATCTTTCAAAAGGAATCTAACCAGTTGAATATGCAAAACAGTGAATTCCGTTCCGGGTTTGTGGCGATCGTCGGCCGGCCCAATGTCGGCAAGTCGACCTTGCTCAACGCAATCCTCGGCCAGAAAATTGCAATCACTTCGCCGAAGGCACAAACCACCCGCAATCGGATTCTAGGAATTCAGAGTTTGCCAGAAGGGCAGATTCTCTATCTGGACACCCCCGGAATCCACCGCGCCAAGGGCAAGCTCAACACCTTTATGGTGGAACAGGCCCTGGGCGCCTGCAACGATGTCGATCTGATTCTGTTGCTGGTCGAGGCCAACAGCCAGCCGGGGGTTGCAGAAAACCATATTCTGGAACTGCTGAAGAGCTCTGATACCCCTGTGGTTCTGGTGCTCAACAAAATTGACTTGGTTCCGAAGCCGCAACTGCTGGCGCTGATTCAGGCCTATTCCGAGCGCTACGATTTTCAGGCGATTGTACCAATCTCCAGTCTCAAGGGCGACGGGGTCAAGGAACTGGAAAAACTGATCCTGCCGCTTTTGCCCGAGGGGCCGCGTTATTACCCTGAGGATATGGTCACCGATCTGCCGGAGCGATTTATCGTCGCCGAGATGATTCGCGAACAGGTTCTGAAGCAGACCCGCGAAGAAATCCCTTACGGGGTTGCGGTAGTAATCGAAACCTTTACCGAAAAGCCGGCACAGAACCTGACCGTGATCCAGGCGGCGATCAACCTGGAACGGGAAGCTCATAAAAAGATCGTTTTGGGTAAGGGTGGAACCCGGATTCGCTCCATCGGTCAGGCGGCCCGCTTCGATATCGAACGGTTTCTCGGTCAAAGGGTGTTTCTGGAACTGTTCGTCCGGATCGAAAAAAACTGGACTGATTCGGATCGCCTGCTCAAGGAATTCGGCTACTCTGAAAAATAGCCGTCTTTGCCCACAAACCTTTTGATGATTGGATGGCTTTAGATCATGTCTTCTCTGGTAGCAATCGTCGGCAGGCCCAACGTCGGCAAGTCGACCCTGTTCAATCGCATACTCGGCCACCGCAAGGCCTTGGTTCAAGATTTTCCTGGGGTCACTCGCGACCGGCATTATGCCGAAGTGACGCGCTATGACATCCCTTTCACCCTGATCGACACCGGCGGTTTCGAGCCGGTCAGTGAAGAGCGATTGCTGGTGCAGATGCGCGAGCAGTCTCAGTTCGCCGTGGACGAAGCCGACGTCATACTCTTCGTCCTCGATGCTCGCGAGGGGCTGACCCCAGCCGACCGGGAAGTGGCCGCCATGTTGCGCCGGGTGGACAAACCGGTCTTCTATGTCCTCAACAAGGTGGATGGCGAAAAGCAGGAAGCCGACCTGGTGGAATTCTACAACCTGGGGATCGACACCTTTTTCCCGGTCTCTGCCGAGCATGGCCGCGGAGTCGGTGACTTGGTGGATGAGTTTCTGCCGCTGCTCGATCAAGGAGCCAAGGGGGAAGCCGCGGGCGAAGAGGTGCGATTGGCCATCGTCGGGCGGCCTAACGTCGGCAAGTCTTCCCTGGTTAACCGGATTCTGGGCGTCGAGCGGGTTGTCGCCAATCCGGTGGCAGGCACCACCCGGGACAGCGTCGATACGCCCTTTAGCTACAATCAGAAGCGCTACGTGCTCATCGATACCGCCGGAATCCGCCGCAAGGGCAAGACCAATGAAGCATTGGAAAAGTTCAGCGTGATTCAATCGTTGAAGGCGATGGACCGGGCCCATGTGGTGGTGGTGGTGATCGATGCCGAAGAAGGGGTGACCGATCAGGATCTGACCGTGGCGGGGTATGCCTACGAGCGGGGCCGGGCCATCATTCTTGCGGTCAACAAGTGGGACCTGGTGCCGAAAACCAACCAGACCATGGGGCAACATCTGGAAAAATTGCGGATGAGTTTCAAATTTCTGCCCTTTGCTCCGGTGCTGTTTTTGTCGGCGCTGACCGGTCAAAGGGTGGCCAAGGTTATGTCTGAGGTCGAAACCGTGGCCGCCGAATTCAACAAACGGGTGCCAACCCCAGCTCTGAACAACATGCTGGTGGAGGCGGTGAAAAGCCACCAACCGCCGATGAGCTCGGGACAGCGGATCAAACTCTTTTACGTGGCCCAGACCGCGGTCAGGCCACCAACTTTTGTCATCTTTACCAATCAAGCTGATGCGGTGCATTTTTCGTATCAACGCTACTTGCAGAACAAATTTCGTGAATCCTTCGGTTTTTCCGGCTGTCCGATCCGTCTGGAGTTCAAGGAACGGGATCGTTAGTCCCTGGAAATCCGAATTCAATGATTGTCGGAAACTACTTTTTTCGGTTTATTTTTGTGCTGTTAGGTACTTTTCTGTTTGCTGACAGGGGTGCTGTAACTCCATGAGTTTGGTTGGCAATCTCGAAGATTTGGGCCTGGGCGATATCCTCCAGATCGTCAGTCTGAGCCGCAAGTCCGGTGTCCTCGCCCTGCATAGTCGAGGCCGCGAGGGGCAGATTGTGTTCCAGCAGGGGCAGGTGGTCAGGGTCAGTTCCAGCAGTTTGCGGGAGCACCTTGGCGATGTGCTGATGCGGCGAGGACTGATCGACCTCGATACCCTCCGACGAGCCCTGGTGATTCAAAAAAGTCGCAAAACCCCAGTGCTGCTCGGCACCATTCTTTCCGAAAGTTTCAATATCCCCAAAGAGGCCATCGAAGAGGTGGTCAAGGGGCAGATCCAGCAAATGGTCACCGGCTTTTTCGGTTGGACCGAGGGGAACTTCTCCTTCGAACTCGGTGACCTTGAAGATCAGCTCTCCACCCATTTCAATCCCTTGCAATTCATGTTGGAGAACGGACTCAACCCCCAATGGCTGGCCATGGAGGGAAGTCGGCTCTATGACGAAAAGGTACATCGAGGTGAGTCCTTCGAAGAGAATGCGTATGAGTCTTTGATCCCTCTGGACTCCCTTCTGGACGATTCTATCCAACAGCAGTCTGCTCGCCTCGAAGCGGTTGGACTGCCGTTGTTGCTGGTGGATGATGATGCCGGCACCAGGGAGGTATTGCAGGCCCGGTTGCAATCTCAGGGGTTTGCAGTGCAATCTGTCGGGAGTGAGCGAGAACTTGTCGAGGTGTTTGCGGGGATATCCGAACAGGGGGAGTGGCCGCTGGTTCTGCTTGACCTGGTCATGCCCCGCGGCGATGGCGGCGGCGTCCTGGGCGGCCTCGACATTCTGCGACGTTTAAGGGCCGAACATCCCCAGGTCGAAGTTCTGGTCATGTCCGATTACCCCAGCGCCGACGCCTCCGCTGAGCTTCGCCAACTCGGTATCCACCAGGTGTTGAGCAAGCCGCGCAAGTCAGAATTCGCTAACGGTCAAGCTGGTTCTGCTGTAGACTTCCTCATCCAGTCAGTGGTTGAGCGGGTTGCGGTAGCAGCCGGGGCTGGTTCTGCTGCCGTAGGGACCGTGAACCTTGGGGCCGAACTGCTTCATGAAATGGGTGAGTCCGGTAGCGGCAAGGGAAGTCCTGCGACCCTTGAAACCCAAGGCCTTGCCCAGCTTAAAGGAATGCTGCAGGAGCTCAATAAACCCTCTCTTGGGGGCGGGATCGTTCTGCTGGTGCTGCGCTTCGCCAGTGAATTCATGAACCGTGGCGTTGTCTTTCGGGTTCAGGAAGACGGCGCCTTGACCGGCCTGGGTCAATTTGGGTTGACCACCGAGGGTGGCAATTCCGATGCCAGGATTCGGGCTTTAAAAATCATGCCGAGTGAAGGGTCTCTGCTGGCCCAGGCAGTGACCGCCCAGGCGCCAGTGAAAGGGCCATGGAGTGACTCTTCGGCGGATCTGGATCTCAGGGACCGTCTCGGCGGAGGGAAGCCGACCGAGGTTTTTCTTGGACCTCTGGTCAGTGAAGGCAAGGTCGTGGCCCTGGTTTACGGGGACAACCTGGCCGCAAACAAACCTCTTGGCAATACCGAACCGCTGGAGATATTCCTCTCGCAGGCCGGTGTCGCTATGGAGAAAACTTTATTGGAACGGCGCCTCGGAGTCCGGGCAGTCTCATAGTCAAGGAGTCAGACAGCTGTGGCGAAAAAGATTTTGATCGCGGAAGATTCCGCAACCATGCGTGCGCTTATCGTCTCCACCATCGCGGCCATGGGTGACTTCGATATTTTCGAAGCGGCCAATGGTTTTGAGGCGCTGCGCATCCTGCCCCGGGAAAAAGTCGACTTGGTGATTACCGACATCAATATGCCGGACATCAATGGCCTGGAGTTGGTCGCCTTTGTCCGCGGCAACGCCAACTATAAAAACACTCCCTTGATTATCGTCAGCACCGAAGGAAGCCAGCGCGATCGTGAAAAAGGCTTGGCTCTCGGCGCCAATGCTTACCTGGTGAAGCCTTTTCTCCCGGACGCCCTGCAACAGTTGGTCCGTCAATACCTTAACTAGGAGCTAACGTGGGGGATCAAGCATCATCCAGAGCCATGAAGGAGTTTCTGGCCGAAGCCGAAGAAATCATCGAGAAATTAAATCTCGATCTGATGGCTTTGGGTGATTTGGTCGAGACGGGCCGGCAGGACCCGGATCTTCTCAATGGCATTTTTCGGGGCGCCCATTCTCTCAAAGGGCTTTCGGGAATGTTTGGCTTCGACGATATCACCAGTCTTTCCCATCATATGGAAAGCCTGCTGGATGCCTTGCGGCTCGGCAAGTTGGGGATCTCTGTGGCCCTGGTGGAAGTCCTTTTCGACTCGGTAGAAACCTTGACCCGTCTGGTCGATGGCAAAGGCGAGGGGAATGAGACCCAAGTCGATGTCTCCCCGTTGATGAGGCGGATTGACGCGATTCTGCATGGCGAGCCCGAGGTCAGCGGCGATCCCCTGAGCCAGAGCGGCATTGATCCGCAATTGCTTAAAGTGTTGACTGAGTATGAAGAAAGCCGATTGCTGGACAATCTGAACAAAAGCCGTAATCTGCTGCTGGTGCAGGTGAGCCTCGATCTGACGAGTTTCGATGTCGAGTTGGCTGAGGTCAGCGACCTGTTGAAACAGCAAGGGGAGGTGATCAGTACCCTTCCTTGTGCGGGGGACACCCCAGACCAGATCGGGTTTAAACTGCTGGTTGGTTCGACAGCCCGTCTGGAGGAGGTACAGGCACTGGTCGGCGAATTCGGTGGCAAGGTTGAGTCGGCCACTGCCTCAAGCGAGCTCAAAGAAGCTGCCGGAGAGGTGATTTTCGAAACTCCCCCCCCCGAACCGTCTGGCAAAGGTGCTTTGCCACCGGTGCAAGTCGCCGAGGAGCCCACTGAGAGCTCGGGCGGTTCGTTACGGTCCATCAGTCAAAGTGTCCGAGTCGATATCGACAAGCTCGATCTGTTGATGAATATCGTAGGGGAACTGGTACTGTCCAAGAGTTCCATCGCCGCCATCGCCAGCCAACTACGGATGGAAGGACCGGTCGATCTGGCCAGTCAGTTGCAGAAGGCCGCCCGTGCCCTCGAGCGCAAACTCGACGAATTGCAAAAAGGGGTGATGGAAGTCCGGATGGTCCCTGTCGCCCAACTGTTCGACAAAATGACCCGAATCGTGCGCCGGGTCTCCCAGGAGCAGGGTAAAAAGGTGCAACTGCAGATCGGTGGCGCCGAAACCGAACTGGATAAGCTGATAGTTGAAGACCTTTCCGATCCGCTGATGCACATGATCCGGAATGCCATCGATCACGGCATCGAGACACCGGCGGAGCGGCGTGCCTCCGGAAAGCCAGAGCAAGGCTGTATCGCACTGACCGCCAGCCAAAAAGGCAACCACGTCGTTATCTCGGTTCAGGACGATGGTCGCGGGATCGACCCCGAAAAGGTCCGGCGCAAAGCGGTCCAAAAAGGTCTGATCCACGATGGTGTGGCTATTTCCCGGGAAGAGGTTTTCCAGTTGCTTCTCGCCCCGGGATTTTCCACCCGGGATGAGGTCAGCGATCTTTCCGGCCGCGGAGTGGGCATGGATGTTGTAAAGAATAACATTCATGCACTTTCCGGGATGCTGGAAATGGATAGCCGGGTCGGGCTGGGAACGGCCATGACCATCACCCTGCCGATTACTCTGGCCATTATCAAAGCCCTGATCGTCAAGGTCTGCAATCGAACCTATGCGATTCCGATCAATTCGGTTATGGAGACCTTGATGGTTGAACCCGAGTCGGTTCGCACCATCGAACGCCGGGAGGTGATCGATCTGCGGGAGTCGACCCTGCCTCTGCTCTGGCTTGACGAGGTTTTTGCCCTCCCGACCTCGATCAAACGGGATCATCGCTTCTTCGTTGCGGTGGTCGGGTTGGCTGAAAAGCGGCTCGGCATCGTCGTCGATGAACTGCTCGGGCAGCAGGATGTGGTGATAAAATCCTTGAGCTCAGCCCTGGCAACGGTCAAGGGGGTTGCCGGCGCTGCCGAGTTAGGAAACCAGAAGACCATCCTGGTATTGGATATTGGCGGCTTGATGAATGAAGCGATGCGCAGTGAAGGCGTTGCCTGCGCATTCTGAATTACAGTCCTGAGCGATGGGAACCCGTTGTATGACTGCTAAGGCTTTCGAGTCACAAAATATTGCTGCTTCCCCAGACGACCAGCACCTGCCGGTACCCCATGCGGGAGCGGACGTCCAGAAATCAGGCCTTCGGAAAAGCGCCCACCCCCTGGCAATGAATGATCGAGCCGGGCGGTTGGATGCTCTTTTCGCCAATCAGGGTCCACCGGATCTGAGCAGTGACGATGATACCGCTGTCTCAACGGCCGCCTCGCTTGTCGCCAGTGGCGCCAGTCAACGACAATTATTAACCTTTTCACTTGATAGTGAAGAGTACGCACTGGACATTGAGTCTATTCGAGAGATAATAAAGCCCAGGGAAATTACCGAAATTCCTAGAGCGCCACAACATGTTTTGGGTATTTTATCTCTGCGGGGACAGGTGATTCCCGTGTATGACTTGAAGCAACAGCTGAAGCTTGGCAGTGGGGTGGTGACCCCCTCCTCCCGGATTATCGTCTGTCAGGACGGAGACCGGGTGGCTGGTTTGTTGGTGGACAGTATTACCCAAGTTGTGAAAATCACCAAAGATGGTGTCGAAACAACGCCGGCCAATATGGCTGGTATCGACCGCAATCTGCTGCTCGGGGTCGGGCGTTGCCAGGGGCGTTTTCTGATTTTGTTGAATCTGCCCAACGTCATTGATGCAGGAATGAACTGATGTGTCCGAAAGGAGAGGTCCGGTGGCAAAAAACAAGATACTGATCGTTGAGGATGAGGAAAGCCTGCTCAAGTTGGAAAGTATTTTGCTGACCTCCAAGGGCTATGATGTCCGGGGCGTCGCCAATGGTCAGGCGGCTCTGGATGCCCTGGCAGAAGAACTGGCCGATCTGGTGCTGCTCGACATCATGCTGCCGGAAATCGACGGCTTCGAGGTCTGCCGGCGAATCAAAACCGAAGCCCGCACCAGGCATATTCCAGTGATCATGTTGACCGCCAAAAAAAGCCGGGATGATATGGCTCGGGGCGAAAAGGTAGGGGCTGACTGGTACATCACCAAACCCTTCAAGTCCGCCATGGTCATTGAAACTATTCAGAGGTTTCTCGCCAAATGACGTTCCTATCCGGCCTTTCCCCGCAAGCTGCATTGGTTCCCGACCCCTTTACCGCGGAGATCCAGGCAGCCTGTTTCCGCCTTGCAGGGGAAATGTATGCCATTGATATCCGGAGAATCAAGGAAGTCATTCGACCCCAGAAGGTCACTCCCGTTCCCAAGTCCCCTGCATTTATCGAAGGGGTGATCAATCTGCGAGGGATGGTCATCCCGGTCATTGACCTGCGCCGCAGGTTCAGCCTTCCCCTCCCCAGTGACGTTCGTCGATCCCGGATCATCATCTGTGTGGTCGAGCGTAAGACTCTTGGTCTGCTGGTGGATGAAGCCACTGAGGTCTGCCGCTTCGGTCGTCAGGATGTAAGGCCGGCCTCGCCCTTTTTGGGTGGGGCCGAAGCCGATTTTATTCTTGGGGTCTGCCGTCAAGGGGAGAATCTGGTCATGTTGCTCGATCTGGATCGGCTGCTTTCGGCCGGAGAAACCTCTGCGTTGACCTCAATCCAATCCGGTTCCGATTCCCCTCAGGGCCACTGAGGCGAATAGGAACCGGATTGCAGTCCTTTTCAGATTGTCCTTTCTTCCTAGTTTCGAGGTGTCGATGTTGGTTTCCTGCCCGGCCTGCGCTGCCCGCTATCGGCTTGACCCGGCTCGCTTTGCCGCTAAGCGTGTTTCCATCCGCTGTCCGGGTTGTCAGTTTGTTTTTGTGTTCCCCCAGGAAATCCCAGCGATTACCCCGCCTCCCAAGGTCCTGTTCGCCACCGCCAACCCGAGTCTGACCCAGGCCTTGACGGAGCGCTGCCAGCAGGGGCAGATTTCTTGTCTGGCCTGCAACGATGGAGTTGAAGCGATAGAGTTGCTGGGCAGTGGATTGCCGCAAACAATACTGCTCGATGTGGCCCTGACCGGCCGTTATGCATTTGATGTCATCCAGTTTGTTCGCAGTCGGCCCCAGGGTGACGAGGTACGCATACTGTTATTGTCCTCGAGTTTTCGCCGTAGCTCCTTTGTCGCCAAAACCTCAGATTTGCACGGTGCCAACGACAGTATCGATGGCGAGATTCTTTCCGCCATGGCAGTGGATGAATTTCGGCAATTTTTGTTCGAACCGAAATCCTGCCAAGGGGACCGGGATTCGCTCCCGGAATTAGCCTCCGGCGGGGAAGATAAACCGGAACTGAATCCGCAACAGTGGAACCAGGCCTCAACCCTGGCCAAGGTGATTGCTGCTGATATCGTTCTGCGCTATCAGGACCTTTTGGAAGAAAGCGCTCGGACCGGCCTGCTGAGTAAAGCCCTGGTCGAGGGTTTGGCTAAAGGGCGACAGCTTTTTGAAGCCAGAATGGGCGAGGATTTTGCAGTTAATTATGACTTTGTTGGTGCAGCCCTTGCGGCCTGCCTGCAAGGGCGCACCAACAGTTTGAGCATTGATGAGGATTAATAGGGGAGTCGAAATGGAGTTGTCCGCCGAGAATCAGTTGCTGTTGGCTTCCCCCCAGGAAGAGGATCGGCTTCAGGGAGTCCGGGCCCTTGCCGACCAGGGGGTGGAGGCTCATCTGCGGATTCTGTTGTCCTGTTTTGGTGACGGCAGTTGGCGCGTTCGCAAAGAGGCCAGTGAAGTGTTCCTTGGCTGGCCCGGGGCCAGTCAAGTTTCGGCAGACGTGGTCGAATTGCTGCATGCTCAGGACAATGCTGGACTCCGCAACGCCGCGGTGGAAATCCTGACCAGATTGGGGTGGCAGGCCATTCCGGCCCTGCTTGAAGAAATACAGTGTAACGACTCGGATGTGCGCAAGTTTGTCCTGGATATACTTGGGGACATCGGGGACGAGATGGCTATTGGCGCCATGATTTTTTCCTTGAATGATCCAGATCAGAATGTGCGCAATGCCGCGGCCGAAAACCTCGGCAAACTAAAAGCGGTCTCGGCAGTTCCGGCGCTCCTGGCCAGTATGGGGAATGCCGACCTCTGGTTTCGATTTACCATCCTGGCTGCGATTGCTCAAATTGGTGCACCGGTTGCCGCCACAGAACTATTGCCTTATCGGGAAGATCCCTTGTTGCGAAAGGCCGTGTTCGATTGCCTGGGGAAAATCGGTGGTGTCGAAGTTGTCGACGTGCTCAGTGAAGGCTTGCTGGATCGCATGAATAATGTGCGAGCGGCCGCAGCCCTGGCCCTGATGCGTGTCGGCCGCAACCAATCGGTTTTGGTGACCAAGGCCCTGCAAACCATGCCGCAGGGTTCACCTGGGGAAGCCTTGGCCGAATTACTGAACTCCAACGACCCGCAGGTGCGGATGGCCGCTATACAGTTGCTGCGCTGGTTGGGACAACCTGCCTTTGCCCCACAGTTGCTGGCCCTGCTCGATGATGAAGCAATGCGGCAGCCTGCCGCGGAGGCCCTGATTGCCCTCGGCCCCAAGGCCGCTTTGGCGCTGCTTCCGCGCTGGGAGGGGGCTTCGGATCGTGAGCGGACCTATCTCGCCTACCTGTTTGGACAAACTCGTCTGAGCGCAGCGGCCGGGCTCTTGGCCCAGGCACTGGAGAGTCCGGATCCGGAATTGCGGATGGTCGCGGCTCAGGGCCTGGGGAGGATGGGCACAGCGGAACTCTTGCCGGCTCTGCTTAAGAGCCTCGAGGATGCGGCCCCCGAGGTTCGGGAACAGGCCCTGCTTGCCACGATCGAGATCGGCCGGGAATCTTCGGCTGCTGTGATTGAAGTATTGAACCCCTTGCTGCAGGCCGAAAGTGCAGAACTGCGGCTCTCTGCCGTGCGCATATTGGGCAAACTCGATGGTGCCGAGGTTCGACCCGCATTGCAGCTTGCTCTCAAGGACGAAGCGGCCAAGGTGCGCAGTGCTGCCGTACAGGCTCTTTCAGAAGGTGAATATGGTTGTGATCTCTCCGCCATGCGCTTGGCTCTCACCGATGAAGATGCAGAAGTTCGACGGCTTGCCGTCAGCGCCCTTGGCGTGGCCGCCGCAGAGGATGCGCTGCCGCTTTTGACTCTGGCGCTTCAGGACGATGATCTCTGGGTTCGGGCCATGGTGGTGCGAACCCTTGGGCAGTTCGGGCAACCCGCAATTCGTCTGGTGGAAATGTCTCTTGCTGACCCGGTTGGTTTGGTCGCGATTGCCGCCCTGGAGACCCTGGCCGAGCTATCTCTGGAGCAGTCCTATGACAAAATCGTTCAGGCCCTGAAACATCAGGACCAAGAGGTCGTCGCAGTGGCGCTGCAGTTGCTGGCCCAGGGACAACGGCGGGATTGGCTGGAGGGAATGGCCGAGGGTTTGCTGAATCATCCGCATTGGGAAGTGCGCAGCACCTTTGTGCGCCTGTTCGCAGAACTGGAAGGCCCCGCTGCTTGCGCCAAGCTCGAATCCCGCTTCCTGGTTGAGGGCGAAGACCTGGTGCGGGAGCAGATCCGTCAAACCCTTTGCCAACTGTCAGGGGAAGGGTGATCCATGCTGTTTTTTTCCCCTGAAACAGCGATGAGCGAGGAAGAATTCCGTTTACTGCGGGATTTTATCTATAAGCATTGTGGCTTGAATTTTGCTGAAGAATCAAAATATCTATTGGAAAAACGGTTAAATAAACGGCTGCAGCAGCATGCCTTGAAATCCTTCAAGGACTACTATTACCTTCTGCGCTACAGTCCGCAGAAGGAGCAGGAATTAACCGAAGCGATCGATCTGTTGACGACCAACGAAACCTATTTCTTTCGTGAGGATTTTCAGCTTCGGACCTTCGTTAATGAGATCCTCCCTGAATTGCGCGCCAGAAAAGAACGGAACAATGACCGCCGTTTGAGAATCTGGAGCGCGGGATGTTCCAGTGGCGAAGAGCCCTATACCCTGGCTATGCTGCTACATGACCAACCCGGGTTTTCCGATTGGCAGATTGAAATTATCGGAACCGACATCAGTCAAAAAGTTCTGGCAATGGCTCGTAAGGGCCTTTATGGCGCTTCGTCCTTCCGCTGTACTGAACCCAGTTATAAACGCCGATTTTTCACAGAAACCGACGGTAAATTCAAAATCGATGATCGCATTAAACGGATGGTTACGGTCAGTCACCTTAATTTGCTCGACACCAGCAGGGTTGCCATGCTGGGGGTGATGGATGTGGTGTTTTGCCGCAACGTCATTATCTATTTTGATCAACTGGCCAAAAAGCGGGTTGTGGATAGCTTTTTTCAACGCCTGCGGCCTGAGGGATTTCTTTTGTTGGGGCACTCAGAATCTCTTATGAATTTAAGCAATTCTTTCATGTTGCGGCATTTTACCGATGATATGGTTTATCAGCGCCCGTCCCTTGCCCGGTTGCCGGAGGCTCGGCCATGAGTAAGCCCATCAGAGTTCTGGTCATTGACGACTCGGCCTACAATCGCCGGACGATTATTAAAATTCTGAGCGCCATCAGTGGGGTGGAGGTTTTGGATTATGCCTGCGATGGTGAAGAGGGCCTGCGAAAAGTATTCGACCTCAAGCCCGATCTGATCACCTTGGATCTGGAGATGCCAAAGATTGACGGCTTTTCCTTTCTGCGGATTTTGATGGCCAACTGTCCCACTCCGACGATTGTTGTTTCCTCCAAGTCCGGCGATCAGGATGTTTTCAAGGCACTGGAGCTCGGGGCTGTTGAGTTTGTCGCCAAGCCTTCCTCGCGGGTTTCGCCCGAGTTGCTTGCGATTGAAGAAGACCTTGCCGCCAAGGTCAGGGCCATAGCCAGCACGGACATGAAAAAGGTGCTGCAGAGGGGTGGTCTTGAAGATGGGACCGTGGGGTGGAGGAAAAAAGAAAGTCTTCAGGTTTTCCCCAAAGAGGGGCAGGGGGGAGTTCAGGTCGTGGTGATCGGATCCTCCACCGGCGGGCCGCCGGCTTTGCAGGCTATTTTCGCAAGCTTGCCGCAAACTTTACCGGTGGCATTTGCCATCGCTCAGCACATGCCGCCTGGTTTCACCAAGGCTTTTGCCGAGCGCCTCGACCGCATTTCCTCGCTGGAGATTAAAGAAGCCGCCAGTGGTGACCGCCTGGTTCCCGGAAGGGTGCTGATCGCCCCCGGCGGGAAAAACCTGGTTATTAAACGCAGAGGTGAGGAGATTGTCGCCTTGGTGGAGGATCCTGAATCCGGGCAACGCAATATTCCTTCGGTCGATGTTCTGTTCCGTTCGGCCGCTGATGTCCTCGGCGCCGGAGCCCTGGCTGTGGTGCTGACTGGTATGGGGAACGATGGTGCCCGAGGGGGTGAGGCCATTAAGGCCAAGGGTGGGCAGGTGCTGGCCGAAGCAGAAGAATCCAGTGTCGTGTTCGGCATGCCCAAAGAAGCGATTGCCACGGGAAAGGTTGATCGCGTGCTGGCTCTGCCGTTCATGGTGGCCGAAATCTCTAGACGCTGCAGTCTCTCGTAGACCAATCCTTCCGGCAGTGTTGTCTCTGCGAGGAATAAATGGCAGGAGTTTGGCATGACCGATAAAGAGGATGACCGCGGGTCGCTCAAGCGCGCAGAAGAGTTTCTGCAACTGTTTAAAAAAGGCGCCGAGTTTACCCAGGAGTTGTTGAAGGAGAATGAACGACTGCGCTTTCAACTGTTGCAGACCCAGGGGGCTTCTGAAACGGATGCTCAGCCTGTGCCTGCTTCCGGAGAAATCGAGTCCTTGCGCCAGCGAATTCTCGAACTGGAGCAGGAGAAACTGCAAATTCACGAACGTATCCAACAGGTCGAGGCGGAAAATCACGATTTTGCCACTCGCTATGTTGAAATCGAAGCTGAAAACAATCAACTGGCCAATTTGTATATCGCCTCCTACCAACTGCATTCAACCTTGGATTCTGCGGAAGTCCTTCAGGTCATCAGCGAAATTATCATCAACCTGATTGGAGCCGAACAGTTCGCTATTTTGTTGCTGGAAGAAAAAACCGGACGATTGCTGGCTGTGGCCGCCGAGGGTATGGAGTTGTCAGATCTACCCCCTGCGGTCATTGGTAAAGGAGTGATTGGATCGGTCGCCCAGTCGGGGGAGAATCATTTTGTCGAATCAATCGAGTCTTATCAGACCGATCTCGAAAACCCTCTGGTGGCCATCCCCTTGAAAATCAAAGAGCATGTCATCGGGGTGATTGTTATCTACAGCCTGCTGGTACAAAAACACCGCTTCGCTGAGGTTGATTACGAACTGTTCACCCTGCTGGCCGGGCATGCGGCAACGGCGATTTTCTCTTCCAATCTGTATGCGGATTCCGAGCGCAAACTGTCGACCATCCAGGGCTTTATCGGCCTGTTGACCAAGTAGGGCGGAGAGGGATTTATGGCGAATTTCAAAGTGTTGGTCGTTGAGGACTCCCCGACCATGCGGCAATTGATCGTGTTTGCTCTCAAACGGGTGCGGGGCATCGACATTACCGAAGCCCAGGATGGCGTGGACGGCTTGAAAAAGCTCTCCGCCGATCGTTACGATCTGATTCTGACCGATATCAATATGCCGATCATGGATGGTCTCAAGCTGGTGAGCCTGGTGCGTAACGACCCCACCTACAAAACGGTTCCCATCGTCATTATCACCACCGAAGGAGCCTCCGAAGACCGGGAAAGGGCCTTGGCCATTGGCGCCAACGAGTACATCACCAAACCGATTCAAACCTCCCGGATTATCGACACCGCCAAACGCTTGCTGGGGATTGCTCCCTGAAACAAACAAATCCTCTGTTTTTGTTGGGAAAGGTTGACAAGGAAGGGGGTTACAATGTTAAATAGGCGGGTTTTCCACTGGTGCAGTTGTGTTGTACCACTTCCAATCTGTTCAGGAGGCTGTTTTGGCAAAAGAAGAAGCAATTGAGGTCGAGGGCTCAGTCATCGAGCCGCTGCCCAACGCCATGTTCCGGGTCAAACTCGACAACGGTCATGTTGTTCTGGCCCATATTTCCGGGAAAATGCGCAAATTCTATATTCGTATTCTACCTGGCGACCGGGTGACCGTTGAACTCTCCCCCTACGACCTCGGTCGTGGCCGTATTACCTACCGGGAAAAATAGTCCCTAGGCAAGAGTGGTTGCCGAATCACTGCCCCCTGGTGGGCGGTTCGGCAGCCGGGCTCTTTGCAGGGAGGCCTGTTAGCAAGGGACCAATTCTGACGCCGGCGATTGCCGGTTTTCCTGTTTCTGACCGGAAATTTTCCGGTGCGCGGAGGTTCCATGGACGAGCGTTATCATGCCGGCAATATAGAGAGCAAATGGCAGACATTCTGGTCTGAGCAGAAAACCTTCAAGGTTGCAGAAACCTCCTCGAAGCAGAAATACTACCTGCTGGAAATGTTTCCCTATCCTTCGGGGCGCATTCACATGGGGCATGTCCGCAACTACTCCATCGGTGATGTGGTGGCCCGTTTCAAGCGGCTGCAGGGGTTGAACGTGCTGCATCCCATGGGCTGGGATGCTTTCGGCATGCCGGCGGAAAACGCCGCCATTCAGCACGGCACCCATCCGGCCAAATGGACCTATGAAAATATCGACAACATGCGCACCCAGCTCAAAAAGATGGGTCTCTCCTACGATTGGGACCGGGAATTCGCCACCTGCTCGGTGGAGTACTATCGCTGGGAACAGCTGATTTTTCTGAAAATGTACGAAAAGGGGCTGGCCTACAAAAAAAGCTCCAATGTGAACTGGTGCCCTTCCTGTCAGACCGTGCTGGCCAACGAGCAGGTCAATGACAACTGTTGCTGGCGCTGCGACAACCAGGTCCAACAGAAAGAATTGGACCAGTGGTTTTTCCGCATCACCGCCTATGCCCAGGAACTGCTCGACAAAACCTACGAACTTCCCGGCTGGCCCGAACCAGTCCTGATCATGCAGCGTAACTGGATCGGCCGCAGTACCGGCTGCCAGATTACCTTCCCGCTGGAAAAGGGCGTGGGTGGGGTAGAGGTCTTCACCACCCGCCAGGATACCCTCTGGGGGGCAACCTTCATGAGTCTGGCCCCGGAGCACCCACTGGCTCTGCGCCTGACCACGGTTGAGCAGAAGGCTGCCGTCGAGGCCTTTATCGCCAAGGTCAAGCTGCAGGACAAGGCCAATCGCACCAGTGATGATTTTGAAAAGGAGGGGGTCTTCACCGGCTCTTACTGTATCAACCCGGTCACCGGCGAGCGGATGCCAGTCTATCTGGCCAATTTCGTGCTGATGGATTACGGCACCGGAGCGGTCATGGCGGTTCCGACCCATGATCAGCGGGATTTTGAGTTCGCCCGCAAATATCGCTTACCGCTCCAGGTGGTCATCCAACCGGAGGAGGCTCCCCTCGACCCTGCCAGCATGACCCAGGCCTGGACCGGTCCCGGTCGTATGGTCAATTCCGGCCGCTTCAACGACCTGCCCAACGACGCGGCCAAAGAGCAGATCGCCGATTACCTGGAAACCGAAGGTCTGGGGAAAAAGGCAATCAATTACCGCCTGCGTGACTGGGGCGTCTCCCGCCAGCGTTATTGGGGAACGCCGATCCCGATCATCTATTGCGACAGTTGCGGAGCAGTCCCGGTTCCCGAAGCCGACCTTCCGGTGGTGTTGCCGACCGACGTCGCCTTTACCGGCGAGGGTGGCAGCCCGTTGGCCAACAGTGATGCCTTTGTGCAGGTCAGTTGCCCCCGCTGTGGCCAGCAGGCCCGCCGCGAGACCGATACCTTTGACACCTTCGTGGAAAGTTCCTGGTATTTCGCCCGCTATGCCTCTCCGGACTGCGAGGTTGCACCGATGGACCGCGAGGCGGCCGAATACTGGTTGCCAGTCGATCAGTACATTGGTGGCATCGAGCATGCGGTCATGCACCTGCTTTATGCCCGGTTTTTCACCAAGGTACTGCGGGATCTCGGTTACATGAATGTCGATGAACCCTTCACCAACCTGCTGACTCAGGGGATGGTCTGCATGGAGACCAAGCAATGTGCTCAGCATGGCTGGCTCTATCCCGAAGAGGTCATTGACGGTAACTGCAGCAAATGCGGCGCCGTGGCAACTGTCGGTCGCAACGAGAAGATGAGCAAGTCGAAAAAGAACGTGGTCGATCCGGACAGCCTGATTGCCCGTTACGGCGCCGATACCGCCCGACTGTTCTCTCTGTTTGCCGCACCACCGGAGAAGGATCTTGAGTGGAACGACCAGAGTGTCGAAGGTTGCAGCCGCTTTCTCAATCGGGTCTGGCGCGCGGTTTACGAGAATTTCGAGCTGATCGCCCAGGCCGGGGAGGTCGGCGATGTCGCCGGAGAGGCCCGCAACCTGCGCCGCGTCACCCATCGAACCATCCGCAAAGTGACCGAAGATATCGACGGGCGTTTTCATTTCAACACCGCCATTGCCGCCATTATGGAACTGGTGAACGCCATCTATGCCTTCGAGCCCAAGGCGGATTCGCCTGCCGTGTTGCGTGAGGCACTGGAAACCACGGTCCGGTTGCTGGCCCCCTTTGTACCGCACTTTTCCGAGGAACTCTGGAGCTCCCTCGGCCATGCTGGCGGCATCGAACTGGCGGGGTGGCCGCAGTGGGATGATGAGGCCCTGATTGAAGATGAGAAGGTCATCGTCATTCAGATCAATGGCAAAATGCGCGGCAAGGTGACGGTGGCCGCCGATGCGCCGGAAGCCGAGGTGCGGGAAGCCGCGCTGGCTGAAACCAATGTAGCCCGCTTTCTGGCGGATATGACCGTTCGCAAGGTAGTGGTCGTTCCCGGGCGACTGGTGAACGTGGTGGCCGGGTGAGCTGGCTCAAGGGCGGTTTTCTACTGCTGTTGCTGCTGGTCGGTGGCTGTGGTTATCATCCGATGAGCCAACCCGGCGCTTTGCCCGGCGGGATGCAGACGATGCATATCCGCCTGTTTGACAATCGAACCACCGAGGCGTTTCTCGAAAACGCGGTGACCGAGGCGGTCATTGAACGTTTCAGCCGCCAGCGGGGATTGAATCTGGTTGAATCAGCAGCCCAGGCCGATGCCCAACTCTCCGGAGCCCTGGTCGGTTACACCCTGGGTGCCAGTGGTTATAGCCAACTCGATCAAATTACCGAATACCGGGTGAGTCTTTCTGTGGCGGCCGAATTACGCCGGCGCTCCGACGGCAAGGTGCTGTGGAAGGGGACCCTGGAGCGGTCTGAAGAGTTCCCCAGCAGCACCGACAAGGCGGCTCAGGAGGATAACGAATCCGCTGCGGCGCAGGTTGCGATAGACCGGTTGGCGGAAGAGTTGCACTACCGCACCCTGGCCAACTTTTAAAGGCATCGGTTATGACGGCTCAGGAGCTGGAACGGGCGGTAGTGGAAAACCGTTTTCCACCACTGCTCTATCTCTATGGCGAGGAGACCTTCCTGCTTGAACGCGCCGTTCAGCGGCTTCGCGATGCGGCGGTTCCCAGGGACAGCTGGGATTTCAATCTGACCGTTGTCAATGGCCGGGAGCTGCTGGCGGCCCGTTTGTTGGATATCCTGCAGACCTTTCCTGTTTTTGCGGCTCATCGATTGGTTCTGGTTAAGGATGCTCAATTGATTCCTGCTGCCCAGCTCGAGGGGTTGCAGGATTATCTGAAACACCCTGTTGCCGAGAGTCTGCTGGTATTTACCGGCGATAAGATTGATGGCCGGAAAAAGTTTTTTCAAGACTTCAAGAAGTACGGCGAACTGGTCGAATTCAAAAAATTTTACGACAACCAGATTCCCGCCTTTGTCAGAGAGCAGGCCAAAGGGGCAGGACGGAACTTTACCGAAGATGCCATGGCTCTGTTCTGCCGTCGGGTCAACAGCAACCTGCAGGAAATCCATGGCGAACTGGTCAAGCTCTTTGCTTATTTGGGGGAGCGTCGGTTGGTTGATGTGGCGGATGTGGCCGCAGTGGTTTCGGATACCCGAGCCGGCAGTGTCTTCGAACTGACCAATGCTGTGGGTAAACGCCAGGCCGCAGAGGCTCTGCGGCTGTTGTCTCGCCTGCTGGAGGATGGGGTTGCGCCCCTGGTCATCCTGGCCATGTTGGTACGGCACTTCCGCCAATTGTGGAAGGCCAAGGAGTTGGTGGAGCGGCGGGAGCCGAACAAAGAGATCGCCCGGCTTGTCGGTATGAATCCATATTTTCTCGAGGGATTACTGGCACAAACCAGCTGTTTCAGTGGTGCAGAACTGGGCCGCGCCTTCGAATTGTTTCTGCAAACCGATCTGGCGTTGAAATCGAGCGGCGCTCACCCCTCAGCGCTGCTTGACCAGTTGTTGCTCGACTTGACGTTTTCGGTTAAACAGGCATAAAAAAAGGGGCCGAAAGGCCCCTTTTTTAATTTTTGTTCCAACCCATCAAGCCAAAGCACTGACCAGCTTGCTGAGACGGGAGATTTTGCGGCTTGCGGTTGCTTTGTGAATCACACCTTTGGTCGCTGCCTTGTCGATAAAAGGAACCGCGCGACCAAGAGCGGTCTGTGCAGCTTCCTTGTCGCCACCGGAAACGGCTTCGCGAACCTGCTTGACGTAGGTACGCATGGTGGAGCGGATATGGGTGTTGCGGGCAGCGCGTGTCACATTTTGTTTGTTGCGTTTGATGGCTGATTTGTGATTGGCCAAGGTTCGGTCCTCCGTGGTGCGGTTGTAATGTTTGATTCTGGCGTTAGCGTCGGGGCGATTTATACCACCAGAATGTTTGCCAGTCAAGTTAAAAAGTTTCCAATTGCTATTGATAATCTTCGTATGTTTAGCTAGTTAACCTGTGGGCTCCTCGAATTAATGACAAATAATCCTGTATTATCAAGGTTTTTTCATACTTAAGGTCAATTCGCAGATCTGCAATCCAGGGGTTTTACACAGATGTCGGAAAAAAAAGAAATTTCCCGGGCCACCGGAATCATGGGTTTGGCGACCAGTCTGAGTCGGGTCACCGGGTTGGTTCGCGATATGCTGGTGGCCTCGATTTTCGGGGCCGGTTTCGCCAGCGACGCCTTTTTTATGGCCTTTACCATTCCCAACCTGTTACGTCGGTTTTTCGCCGAAGGATCCTTGACTGCCGCCTTTGTCCCGACTTTTGCCGATGTGCATCGCCGCCAGGGGGAGGAGGAAGCCAGGCGGATGGTGAATATCTGCTGGACCCTGCTGCTGATCGTCATGGCTGTTGTGACCCTGGCGGGTATTCTGGCTTCGCCTCTGGTGGTTCAGGCCATAGGTTATGGTTTTGGGGCCATTCCGGGGAAACTTGAACTGACCAACTTTCTCAATCGTCTGATGTTTCCTTATATATTCCTCGTCAGCCTGCTGGCGTTGCTGTCCGGGGTGCTGAATGTTCTCGGGCACTATTTTTTGCCGGCCTTGTCGACGGTTCTGCTCAATCTGTCGATGATTCTTTCGGCGATATTGCTGGGGCAATATTTCGAAGTTCCGATCACCTCCCTGGCGGTCGGAGTGTTGATCGGCGGGGTGTTGCAGCTCGCACTGCAGTTTCCTGTTCTGAGGCGCAAAGGAATCCGCCTCAAGCTCGATTTCTCCTTCCGTCACCCTGCGGTGGTGCGGGTAACGCGACTAATGTTGCCGGGCCTGGCCGGTGTGGCCATCTACCAGATCAACATGGTGGTCTCCCGACTGCTTTCCTCTTTCTTGCCGGAAGGGAGCGTTTCCTATCTCTATTACGCTCAGCGGCTGTTTGAATTTCCTCAGGGGATATTCGTGGTCTCTCTTGCGACCGCGGTTTTACCAGCCATGAGCCGGTTGGCCTCGGCCGGGGACACCGCAGGGCTCAAGGAATCGCTGCGCTTCAGTCTGGTGCTTATTGTCCTGGTGACCTTTCCGGCGGCGGTGGGGTTGACCCTCTGTGCAGTGCCGGTTTTCAGCCTGTTCTTTATGAGCGGGGCCTTTAATTTCGAAGCCGTGACCCAGACTGCCTATGCTCTTGCTGCCTATGCCCCCGGGTTGCTGTTTGTCGGCATCAGCCGGGTGGTTGTGCCGACCTTCTACGCCATGCAGGACACCCGCACCCCGGTTTGGATCGCCTTTTGGACCCTGCTGGTCAACGCCATACTCGGCCTGCTGTTGATGGGGCCCTGGTCCCACACCGGCCTCGCCCTGGCTTTGACCTGTTCTTCGGTGTTCAATGCCCTGGTGCTGGTTTGGGCGTTGCGCAAGAAAATCGGCCCTTTGGGGTTTGTTCCGATCCTCAGGACTTTGGGCAAAATCCTGCTTCCCGTTCTAGCCATGGCCCTTTGCGTGGCCTGGGTTCTCGGCTGGTGTGACTGGAGTCTGGCGGGCGAGCGGATTCGCAAGGGATTGGTTCTCGGCACTGCTCTCGGTTTGGGTGGGACCGTTTACGCCCTGGGTTGTTACCTGGCCAAGGTGCAGGAAATGACCGATCTGGTTGCGCTGGTCAAAAAACGTCTGGCACGCAGAGGCTGAGTCTGTCGTTTCACCCAGCAGCGGTTGCGTGAATCCTAGTTTGCCTGGAGACGGGGAGGGTGGTTCGCGGAGCCGTTTTTCTACGGTATCTCACTGCTTCAAAGCGACTGAAACGCTGAAAAATTTGAGTGTTATGCCGAATTGTGCTTGACACTGTTACTCCCTTCTTGCTAATAAGGGCGGGCATTACGGTTGTAGGCACGTAGCTCAGTGGGAGAGCACTACCCTGACACGGTAGGGGTCGGCGGTTCAATCCCGCCCGTGCCTACCATATCCCACCAACCGCAAGCGGGTCAGAGGCATCTCCGGATGCCTCTTTTCATTCACGGAGACGCAGCATGGCGCAACTCAGTGTAGAGCTTCCAGACGGTTCCCGTCGCAATATCGAACCAGGGCAGACCGCCCTGGATGTTGCTCGTTCCATCAGCGAAGGGCTGGCTCGTCAAGCCGTTGCTGCCAAAGTCAATGGGCAGTTAGCCGATCTGTCGGCCCCGTTGCAGGATGGCGTTCGGCTGGAAATCATCACCCTGTCGTCCGCTGCTGGGCTGGAGGTTTACCGTCATTCGGCGGCCCACCTGATGGCTCATGCGGTCAAGTCTCTGTTCGGCGCCGAGGTCCAGGTCACTATCGGACCGGCAATCGAAAACGGTTTCTATTACGATTTTTTCAGCGAGAATCATAAGTTTTCCCCGGAAGACTTTCAGGTTATTGAAGAGAAGATGGAGTCCCTGGCCCAAGCCAATCTGCCGATTCTTCGGGAGGAGATGGGCCGCGATACGGCCATCGAACTGTTTCGGTCCATGGGCGAGGATTATAAGGTTCGGCTGATTCAGGATCTGCCCAACGAAACTGTTTCCCTCTACCGCCAGGGCGATTTCGTCGACCTCTGTCGCGGGCCGCATCTCCCATCCACCAGCATGCTCAAGGCGTTTAAGTTGACCAGCGTTGCTGGAGCCTACTGGCGCGGCGACGAAAAGAATGCCATGTTGCAGCGGCTTTATGCGACCGCTTTTCCGGACAAGAAAGAACTGCGGGCCTACCTGGCCCGCTTGGAAGAAGCCCGCAAACGCGATCACCGCAAGCTTGGCAAGGAGCTCGATCTCTTCTCTTTCAACGAAGAGGCCGGCGCCGGTCTGGTGATCTGGCATCCCAAGGGGGCAATGCTGCGCACCTTGCTGGAGGATTTCGAGCGCCGGGAGCATCTTCGCCGTGGCTACGATATCGTCATGGGACCGCAGATTTTGCGCACCGAACTTTGGAAAACCTCCGGGCATTACGAAAATTATCGGGAAAACATGTATTTCACCGATATCGAAGAGCAGAGCTACGGCATCAAGCCGATGAACTGCTTGGCGCATATGCTGATTTACAAATCCCAGAAGCGCTCTTATCGTGATCTGCCGCTGCGGTACTTTGAATTGGGGACGGTTCATCGTCACGAGAAATCCGGGGTGCTCCATGGCCTGTTGCGGGTACGGGGATTTACTCAGGATGATGCCCACATTCTCTGCACCCCCGAGCAACTCGACGGCGAAATAAAAGGCGTTCTGCGCTTTGTTCAGGACGTGATGGCCATCTTCGGTTTCGAATACGAGATGGAAATCTCCACCCGTCCGGCCAAGTCCATCGGCAGCGATATCGATTGGGAACGGGCGACCAAGGCGCTGATGAGTGCCTTGACCGATTCCGGGTTGCCTTTCGAGGTCAATGAAGGGGATGGCGCCTTTTACGGGCCAAAGATCGACATCAAGCTCAAGGACGCTCTTGACAGGCGTTGGCAGTGTGCTACAATCCAGTGCGATTTTACCCTGCCCGAGCGTTTTGATCTTACCTACGTCGGCAGTGACGGCGAGAAGCACCGCCCCGTCATGGTGCACCGAGTTATTCTCGGAGCCATTGAGCGTTTCGTCGGGGTCCTCATTGAGCATTTCGCCGGCAACTTCCCGCTCTGGATTTCCCCAGTTCAGGCCGTTGTCCTCAATGTGACAGATAACCAGGCCGCCTACACTGAGCAGGTTTTCAGTGGCCTGCGCGATGCAGGGGTACGGGTGCAAAAAGATTTGCGCAACGAAAAACTTGGTTTCAAGATCCGTGAAGCCCAGATGGACAAAGTTCCCTACATGCTGGTTATTGGGGACAAAGAGATGGACAGTGGAACGGTGGCACCTCGTCATCGCTCTGGAAAAACTCTTGATCCCATGACGCCTGAAGAATTTGTCCAGTTTGTTCAGGACGAATGCAGGCAATTCCATTAGGAGGTGGCACCATAGCTAAGCCAGAGGTCAACATCAATCGCGCTATCCGAGCTAGAGAAGTCCGCGTCGTCGACGATGAGGGCGGGCAGCTTGGAATCCTGAGTATCAATGATGCATTGGTCGCCGCAACTGAGCGTGGACTCGACCTGGTCGAAGTCTCACCCAGCGCGGTACCTCCCGTTTGTCGCATCATGGATTACGGGAAATATAAGTATCAAGCCGCCAAGCGTACTGCCGAGGCGAAGAAGAAAACCGCCAAGGTGGAGCTTAAGGAAGTCAAGATGCGCCCCAAAACTGAGGAGCATGACTTTCAGTTTAAGGTGAAAAACGCTCGGCGGTTTCTCGAAGAAGGCAACAAGGTCAAGGTCACGATCATGTTCCGTGGTCGCGAAGTGACCCATCCAGAATTTGGTACCCGCTTGATGGAAAAGGTCGCCGAGGAGATCAAGGACATCGGTTTGGTCGAAGCCCCTGCCCGGATGGCTGGGCGGTTCATGACCATGGTTCTGGCCCCGGGGAAAAAACAATAATCAGCCATCTTCCGCTTTCGATTCGGGGATGAGTTCATACACGCAGAAGGAGAAGGGTCATGCCCAAAATCAAAACCAACCGCGGTGCGGCTAAGCGCTTTCGTAAAACCGGTACCGGCAAGATTCGCCGCAATCGTGCTTACACCAGCCACATCCTGACCAAGAAAAGCACCAAGCGCAAGCGCGACCTGCGCCAGTCGACGGTTGTTTCTGCCGTTGACCACAAGAACATCGCCCGTCTGATTCCTTACCTGTAAGCAAACAGACCGGCTCGGCTTAAGTCCGAGAACTGAGGGGACACTGTCTCCCCCTTCAGATCCGGCAACGGGGAAACCTGTTCATTATCACGCTAGAAGGAGTAAGACATGCCGAGAGCAAAAAGAGGATTCAAAGCGAGACGCAGACGTAACAAAGTACTGAAGCTGGCCAAAGGCTTCAGAGGTGCGCGCAGTAAACTGTTCCGCAGCGCCACCGAGGCCGTTGACCGGGCGCTCAATTATGCTTTCCGTGACCGCAAGGTTAAGAAGCGTGACTTCCGTGCCCTGTGGATCGCCCGTATCAATGCCGCAGCGCGGGATAACGGTTTGACCTACAGTCGTCTGATTTTCGGTCTGAAAAAGGCCGAAATCGGTCTGGATCGCAAAATCCTGGCTCAACTCGCCGTGGTCGACCCTAAAGGGTTCAGCGCCATCGTCGAGAAGGCCAAAGCCCCTCTTCAGTAAGACCGGAAAAAGGGATGAGGGCATTGCTCTCATCCCTTTTTTCTCCGCCACCTATCTGGAAGCCTTTGCGGCTTCCTTTCTTGTTTCAAGCTACTCTCAGCGATCCGCTCGGACGGGACTTGTCATGAAGGAAAAATTAGAGCAATTGTTACAAGATGCGGCGCAGGCGATTGCTGCGGCTCAGCAGGAGGCCTCTCTGCAGGACGTTCGGGTGCAGGTGCTCGGTAAAAAGGGCGCCTTGACCGCGATCATGAAGGGGATGGGGCAACTTTCCAACGAAGAGCGACCAGCCATCGGCGCCCTGGTGAATCAGGTCAAGGATGCTTTCGAGCAGGCTTTTGAAGCCAGACTCGGGGTGCTGCGCAGCGAATCATTGGGTCGCCGTCTTGCGCAAGAGCGCATCGATGTCACCTTGCCAGGCCGGCAGCGGTTTCCTGGCAGCAAACATCCCATCACCCTGGTGGCCGAGGAAATTACCGCCATTTTTGCCAGCCTTGGTTTTGGGGTGGTCGAAGGGCCGGAAGTCGAGCGGGATTTTTACAATTTCGAGGCATTGAACATGCCCAAAGATCACCCCGCCCGGGATATGCAGGATACCTTTTATATCTCCGGTGATGTGGTGTTGCGCACCCATACCTCTCCGGTTCAGATTCGGACCATGTTAACCTCTCCCCCCCCGGTGCGGGTCATTGCTCCGGGAACTGTTTATCGCCGGGATTCCGATATTACCCACAGCCCGATGTTTCACCAGATCGAAGGGTTTCTGGTCGATAAGGGGATTACCTTTGGCGACCTCAAAGGGGTTTTGACCACGTTCATCACCCAGTATTTCGGCGAGGATGTCGGGGTGCGGTTCCGGCCCTCCTTCTTCCCCTTTACTGAGCCGAGCGCCGAAGTCGATGTGCAGTGCGTTATCTGCAAAGGAAGCGGTTGCCGGGTCTGCAAGCAGTCCGGTTGGCTGGAGATTCTCGGCAGCGGAATGATCGACCCCGAGGTGTTCAAATCGGTCAATTACGATTCGGAAATCTATAGCGGTTTTGCCTTTGGCATGGGCCTGGAGCGGATTGCCATGTTGAAATACGGCGTCAATGATCTGCGGCTGTTCTTTGAAAACGACGTCCGTTTTCTTCGCCAATTCTAGAGTGCATTCGCTATTAACACCTGAAGTTTAGAGTCTTTCTGTTCGAAAGGACCTGAAGTATATGATCGTAACATCCAATTGGCTCAAGGATTTCGTTGATTTTGACCTTTCGCCCGAAGAACTCTCCCATCGCCTGACCATGGTCGGTCTGGAAATCGACGCCATGGAAAAGCTGGGCGAGGGGCTCGACTCGGTCATCGTCGCCAGGCTGGCCAGTGTCGAGCAGCACCCTGAAGCCGACCGACTGACCCTTTGCCAGGTCGAAACTGGGCGCGAAACGGTTCAGGTCGTCTGTGGTGCCACCAATCACAAGAGCGGCGACCTGGTCGCTTTGGCCCAGGTCGGTTCGGTCTTGCCCGGTGATTTCAAAATCAAAAAATCCAAGATCAGGGGTGTTGAATCCCAGGGGATGCTCTGCTCAGAAAAGGAACTGCATCTGGCCGAAGAATCGGCCGGGATCATGATCCTTCCCGCAGGTCTGGCCCTTGGCCAACCGGTGTTTGCTGCTCTCGGTCTGAAGGATGTGCGATTGGAGTTGGGATTGACTCCCAATCGGGCCGACTGTCTGAGCGTGGTCGGGGTGGCACGGGAAGTTGCTGCCATGGTAGGGAAAACTGTCCATGTGCCGTGTGCGCCCATGGTAGAGCAGGGCAGGGCCATCGATGGCGAGACCTCGGTCACCATTGAACAGCCAAAAATGTGTCCGCGCTATGCGGCCCGGCTTATCAAGGGGGTCAAAATAGGACCGTCTCCCGAGTGGCTGGTCCGTCGTCTTGAAGCTGTGGGGATGCGCTCGATCAGCAATGTGGTCGATGTGACCAACTATGTTTTGCTGGAACTGGGTCACCCGCTGCATGCTTTCGATTTCAATCTGCTGCGTGGCCGCAAAATTGTGGTCAAGGAGGCGCAGCCAAATACCAGCTTTACCACTCTCGACAGTCAGTTCCGACTGCTGCAGGCAGGCGACCTGGTGATCTGCGATGGCGAGGGTCCGGTGGCTTTGGCCGGGATCATGGGCGGAGAGAATTCGGAAATTGGCCCGGAAACGGTCGACATTCTGCTTGAGAGCGCCTACTTCGACCCCATGACCATCCGCCGCACCAGCAAGCGCCTGGGGATTCATAGCGAATCGTCCCACCGATTTGAGCGCGGAGCCGATGTCGACATGGTTCCGGTGGCCCTTGACCGTGCTGCGTCCTTGATTCTCGAAGTAGCCGGCGGGACTCTGGCGCAAGGCGCCATCGACAATTATCCCCATATACTTCCGGCGCGGAAAATTACCATCACCGCTCGGCGCACCGGAGAAATTCTCGGCCTCAACCTGGATGCTCTGGAAATCAAGCAACTGCTTTCTGGCCTTGGTCTCAAGTGTCAACTGGAGGTTGATCGCGCCGATGGCGCTTTGACCGTGGATATCCCGGCTTACCGCCATGACCTGGAGCGGGAAATCGACCTGATCGAAGAAGTGGCCAGACTCAATGGCTATGACAAAATCCCCACCACGATGCCCGCCTCCCGGATGCTGGCTCAGCAAGGTGGCAACCAGGAGTATGTCGCCCGGTTGCGCAACCTGATGGTGGCTTCAGGGTTTGCCGAAATCATCAATTATTCTTTTATCTCGCCCACGGCCTACAACCGTATCGGCCTGGCTGAAAACGACCCACGCCATACCAGTGTCGCCATTGTTAATCCATTGACGGAAGAACAATCGGTGATGCGCACCACCCTGGTCCCCAGTCTGCTCGACACCCTGGCCCGCAATCTCTCCTATCGGTCCAGAGATTTGGCCTTGTTTGAGCTGCGACCGGTTTTCCTTCCCAAGGCCGGGCAGGAACTGCCCGAGGAATCCCTCCGGATCACCGCCGTTTTGTGCGGGCGTCGCACCCCTGAAGGATGGAACCAGGGGGCCGAACTGGTCGATTTTTTCGATATCAAGGGGGTGGCGGAGAGCCTGTGCCAAAGCTTTCACCTTGGCGATTTGTCCTGGGACAACAGCGCCAGCGAGAATTTTCTGCATCCCGGAAAATCCTGCACACTGAGTTCCGGCGAGCAAGTTTTGGGAACTTTGGGCGAGTTGCACCCGCAAGTTCTTGAGAAATATGAAATCGATCTGCCGGTGTATCTGCTCGATCTTTCCGTCCCCCAATTGATATCCGGCGGCGCCTTGCATGGTGGTTTCAAGCCTCTGTCCCGTTTCCCTGACGTTTATCGTGACAGTGCCTTTTTGCTCGACGATGCCGTCACTGCCCAGGCTGTCCTCGACCTGGTTGGCACTGTTAAAATCAAGGATCTTGAAGAGGTGGTGCTTTTTGACCTGTACCGCGGCAAGGGAATTCCCGAAGGCAAAAAAAGCCTCGGAGTTCGCCTGCGCTACCGCAGTATGGAAAAGACCTTGACCGATGAGGAGGTCACCAAGTCTCACGGTAAAGTGGTTCAAGCCCTGATCAACCAGCTCGGAGCGGAAATTCGCTAGAAAAAACGGGTTGCTACCGTTTAAACCCTATGCTATAAACTTTGTAAATTCAGGGACCTGTGCACGTCTGCAGATGGAGGTATAAATGACCAAGGCGGATCTTATCGAAAATGTTTATCTGAAAACCGGATTTTCCAAAAAGGAATCCGCTGAAATTGTCGAAATGGTGTTCGATTTGATCAAGACCACCTTGGAGACCGGGGAGAAGATCAAGATTGCCGGCTTCGGCAACTTCGTGGTCAAAGACAAGGCAACCCGACGCGGTCGCAATCCGCAAACCGGTGATGAAATCGCCATTTCTTCCCGTAAAATTTTGTCCTTCAAGCCGAGCCAGGTGCTCAAGCAATCCATCAACGGCGAAGAAGAGTAGGCAAGGCGCCCGCTGCAGACGCCATCCACAGCCATGGACCTGGAACTCCCAGACAAGCTTTATTTCAAGATTGGAGAAGTCTCCGAACTGATTGGAGTAAAGCCGCACGTCCTGAGATATTGGGAAAGTGAATTTTCTCCGGTTCGTCCCGGGAAAAGCCGCACCCAGCAACGACTTTACCAGCGCAAGGATATCGAGCTGCTGCTGCGTGTCAAAGACCTGCTTTATCGGCAGGGGTTTACCATCGCCGGGGCCAAAAAACAGTTGCGAGTACCGGCTGACGAGTCGGAACAGCTCGACCTGTTAGCCCCTGTTTCCGTCGACCGAGAGCTACTTCTGGAACTTCGCAACGATCTGTTGCGGCTGCGCAAATCCCTCTCTTGAATCTTTTCAAGCTGGTCACTCCCGTCTATTGAGGTCTGATTGCTGATTCTGGTCACCAACGATGATGGGATCCACTCCCCCGGAATCCTGTCACTGGCCGAAGCCCTGAAACAACTCGGCCGGGTCGTTGTCGTGGCTCCGGACCGCGAGCGCAGTGCTGTCGGGCATGCCCTGACCCTGCACGCGCCGCTGCGTGCCGAGGAAATTCGCGAAGGCTATTTTGCCATCAGCGGAACTCCAACCGATTGCGTCAACCTCGGTATTCATGGCCTGTTGCGGGAACGCCCCAGTCTCGTCGTTTCCGGCATCAACCGGGGCGGTAATATGGGGGACGACATCACCTATTCAGGGACAGTGTCGGCGGCCATGGAAGCGACCCTTATGGGGGTCCCGGCTTTCGCCGTTTCCCTCACGGGCGGACCTTTTGCTGCCGTCGATTTCGCACCGGCGGCAGAGGTCGCAGTGAAATTGGCCAGTACGATACTGCAGCAGGGTCTTCCCTCCGATACCTTTCTCAACGTCAACGTTCCTCGAGGACTGCCTCAGGGGATGAGCCTGACTCGGCAGGGAAAACGCCGCTACGATGATGTCATTGTCGAAAAACGTGATCCTCGCGGGCGAGCCTATTACTGGATTGGCGGTGGGGATATGCAGTTTGAAGATATACCCGGAACCGATCTCAATGCCGTGAATCAAGGGCGGGTGTCAGTCACTCCCCTGCACCTCGATCTGACCAATTATCGCTCCTTTGAGCAATTGTCGAACTGGCCCCTGGATTTAACTCCGACCCTCCCCATCGATCCAAAATCCTGAGGCACCGATACAAGTATGGATTTTTCTATTGCCCGCCGTCGAATGGTCGAACAGCAAGTCAAGGGCAAGGGGGTCCAGGACCCTTTGGTGCTTGAAGCCATGCTCCAGGTTCCACGGCATCTGTTTGTCGAAGAGGCGCTGCAAAGCCAGGCCTACAGCGACTTCCCCTTGCCGATCGGTGAAAAGCAGACAATTTCCCAGCCTTTCATGGTTGGTTACATGACCGCAGCCCTGCAGTTGAAGGGTGGGGAGAAGGTGTTGGAAATCGGCACCGGTTCTGGCTATCAGGCTGCCGTTCTGGCCCGCATCGCCGGCAAGGTCTACACCGTGGAAAGGATTGCCCCTCTGGCCCGCAGAGCCCGGAAAATCCTCGACCAGATCGGTGCCAACAACGTTAATATCAAGGTCAGCGATGGCACCATCGGTTGGGAGGAGATTGCCCCCTTCGATGCCATCATGGTCACCGCGGGTGGACCCATTATCCCCGAGACCTATCTGCAACAACTGGCTCCCGGGGGTCGATTGGTCATTCCCGTGGGCGACCGTGGCAGCCAGGTTCTGAAACGCGTGACCTTTCGCGGCCCAGGTATGTACCCTCAGGAAAACCTGCTCGACTGCCGGTTTGTTCCTCTGCTTGGCCAACACGGTTGGCAAGGTGAGGGCTGAACCGTGAAAATCTTGCGTCGCGCGTATGACTGGGTGCTGCATTGGGCTGAAACCCCCTATGGCATGCCGGCACTTTTTCTGCTGGCCTTCATTGAGTCCTCCCTCTTTCCTATACCCCCTGATGTCTTATTGATCGCTTTGTGCATTGCGGCGCCGAGTCGCGCCTTTCGCTTTGCCCTGGTCGCTTCCCTGGGCTCGGTGCTTGGCGGCATCTTCGGTTATGGGCTGGGCATGGCGTTCTGGGGGCTGCTCAATCCATTTTTTTATCAATATATCCCTGGGTTTTCTCCGGAAAGTTTCGCCCGGGTTCAACAGCTGTTTCTGACCTATGATTTCTGGGCGGTTTTTACCGCGGGATTTACCCCTATTCCGTACAAGTTGATCACCATAGGCGCGGGGGTTTTCCAGATTCAATTCGGCATGTTTGTTTTCGCCTCCCTGGTGAGCCGAAGCCTGCGATTTTTCCTGGTCGCCTGGATGCTAAAGCGATACGGGACGACCATGCGCATCCTGATCGAAAAATATTTCAACCTGCTCAGTATAATTTTTGTTCTGCTGCTGCTGGGAGGTTTTCTGATCCTGAAGAAAGTGATTTAGGATCTGTGGCTGGAGTCAACGATTGCTTTGGTTAAAGGTTGTCGCCAACCCGAATTGTCCATCCCCGAAGGTCCAGTTGCCGTGGGCCCTGGTGCTAATTGGGATAGTTCTGCTCGCGGGTTGTGCCGCCCAGCCGAGCTTTTATCATACCGTCGAACCGGGCCAGACTTTATACCGAATCGGCCGTGCCTATCAGGTCGACGAGCGCCATCTCGCACGTATCAATGGCATTGATGATCCAACCAACCTTCGGGTCGGACAGAGGTTGTATATCCCGGGTGCGAGCCAGGCTGTTGCTGTTGGAAAAAACACACCGCGGCCGGACCAGCCTGGTCCCCAGTTGGTTGCCGGGGAAAAAGCAGTTGGCCCTGAGATTCCGGCCACCCAAAAGACAGCAAAGCCGCCCCCGTCCAGACCACAGCCTCAAAAAGCCCCAGCATCCAACTCAGCACCCCCAGCAATTGCTGCAGAAAAACCAACGACGCTTCAAGCTCCCGATAAAGGCAGATTTCAATGGCCGCTCAAAGGCCAGTTGGTTCGCAGCTTCGGTTCCGCCGGTGGGACTCTCAACAAGGGGATCGAGATTTCCAGTCCTGTAGGCAGCGCGGTACAAAGCGCAGGTGCCGGGCGAGTCATTTACAGCAGCGATGGGGTGGCAGGCTACGGCAACTTGATCATTATTCGCCATGACGATGGCTTTTTTTCCGTTTATGGTTTCAATAAAAAAAATCTGGTTTCTGTCGGAACCTTTGTCAGCAGGGGCCAGCGTATAGCCCTTTCCGGAACTCCTCCTGGCGGTGGAAGTCCGCGTCTACACTTCGAAATTCGCAACGGCAAGGATGCCGTCAATCCGATTTTTTACTTGCCTTAACCGCAGGCTTTTCATAGACTTCTTCGGTCATCTATGGATTTAGGGCGGATGATTGATTGGGATTGCACTAGGGGGTGGCCATGCACAACACTGACGACCATGACTACGACAACAGCAGCGGCGAAGAAAGCGAATTTGGTTTCGGTTCTCAGGAAGATTCCAGCGATGAAGATAACGCTGAGGAGCCTGACGAAGTTGAGGCTGATGACGAAGCTGAGGCTGACGATAAAGACGATGAAAAACAGGATGCCGACTGGGACACCCATTCTGACGATGCCATCAAGGTTTATCTGAAAGATATTCAAAAAACCACCCTGTTGACAGCGGAAGATGAGCGGGAACTGGCTCGACGGATTGGTCAGGGGGACAATGCGGCCAGAAACCGCATGATCGAATCGAACCTGCGCCTGGTGGTCAAAATCGCCAAACGTTACATGAATCGCGGACTCCCCTTTCTTGATCTCATCGAAGAAGGGAACATGGGGCTGATCAAGGCAGTGGAGCGATTCAAACTCAGCAAGGAGTGCCGTTTCTCCACCTATGCGACCTGGTGGATCCGGCAGTCGATCGAGCGGGCGCTGGTCAATCAGAGCCGCACCATCCGCTTGCCGGTTCATGTGTCTGACGACATCAACAAATTCATCAAAATCAGCCGCGAGCTGGTCCATAAATTCAATCGCGAGCCGCAGATCAAGGAGATCGCCGAGGCGATGGGGGTCGATTCGGCCTATATCCGCCGATTGATGGTGTTGGTTAAAAAAACCTACTCCATCGAACATCCGATGGGGGAAAACAACGATTACAGCCTGATCGATACCATCGAGGATCCCTCCGGGGTCGATCCATCCACCTTGATCGAAGATCTGAATAAATACGGCTACGTCAACGAGTGGCTAGGAACACTGAGTGAAAGCGAGCGGGAAATCCTGACCCTGCGTTTCGGTTTGGATGACCGGGAACCGCAGACTCTCGACACCATCGGTCGTCGCTTCGGGGTCACTCGGGAGCGAATCCGCCAGATCGAGGCCAAAAGCCTGGAGAAACTTCGCAAGATTCGTGAAGAAATGGAAGCGCCTGGACCTGGCCCCGGTGATACGGCGGTTTGATCCTGTTAATTTATCGGATCATTGCCTAACAGACTTGCAGGAGTTCGCATGGACGAGTTGAAAAAAGCCATTCGCGACATCCCCGACTTTCCTAAAAAGGGGATTATTTTTAAAGATATCACAACCTTGCTGGCGGACGCCAAAAGCTTCCATCGCATGATTGACCTGATTGCTCACCGCTATCTGGGGATGCAGATCGATCAGATTGTCGGGGTCGAAGCCCGGGGGTTTATTCTTGGCTCGGCTTTGGCTTATAAGCTGGGAACGGGGATCACCCTGGTCCGTAAACCCGGCAAACTACCGTATAAGACCATCAAAAAGACCTATGCGCTGGAGTATGGAACCGACACCCTGGAAATCCATGCCGACGCCTTTAAACCCGGGGCCAGAGTCGTGGTTGCCGATGATCTGCTGGCCACCGGTGGCACCGTGGCTGCGGTGGTTGATCTGCTGGCTGAACTCGGCGCTGAAGTGGTGGAGTGTGCCTTTATGGCCGAGTTGGAGTTTCTCGAGGGTTACAAACGTCTGCCCGAAGGGAAAGTTTTCAGCCTGTTGAAATTCTAACAGCCTTATTGAGGCCCCGTAGCTCAGCCGGATAGAGCAACCGCCTCCTAAGCGGTAGGTCGTGCGTTCGAATCGCGCCGGGGCCGCCAAAAACACAAAGCCTTCGCAATCATTGCGAAGGCTTTGTGTTTTTAAGTGGGTGAAGCAAGAATCAAATCCGCGCCCGCTATGACTTCTTTCTGCCAAAGTTCATAGGGTGAGCTTGACGGCTGATAATAAAATCGAGGAAAACCTTAAGCCAGATGGTTGTTCCGGCCATGGCGGTCCAGGTTTCGTAATGCCAATGTCCGAGACCGACGCCAATGATGACAGCAATACAGACGGCTCCTGCAGACAGATTCAAGAGGCCCACAACCGGCGCCCATTTTTTTGGGTTCGGCGGCGCTACGCCTCTTTTCAGGGCAACCTCGGAATGGTCTTTTTTAATAAAAACCCGATAGGCCCGGCGCAACCAGATAAAGGCCATAGGGAAAAGCGCCAGGAATAGAATCCATGTCATTGCGATGCTGGCATTGAAAATCATTCAGTACTCCAATCGGACCCCGAATAGGCAGGGGGTTGAGAATTTGAGATACACCGTTTTTACCTGAGGATCGCTCAGCACGCAAACAAAAACTTGAAAAAAAACCCCGCCAGCAGGGCTGGCGGGGTTTGCCTAGCATTCGCTACCCATCAGATTAATGGGCACCACTAACCATCTTGGAGCCGCGTGGGGTGCGGACATCTTCGACCAGGTGCTGGATGTGCTCGGGGCACTCAGGAGTGAATTTGCTCACCACATAGGCAACGCCGAAGTTCACCAAGGCGCCGATGGTACCGAAGGCTTCCGGAGTGATGCCAAAGAAGGAGTTTGCCCCACCGATCAGGCCGAGGTACTCAGTCCCTTTGATGAAGAACAGACCTTTGTGGGCGAAAACGTAGAACAAGGTCACGATTAGACCGGAGAGCATGCCGGCGATGGCGCCTTCTTTGTTCATCTTCTTGTTGAAGATACCCATCATAAGAACCGGGAAGATGGTCGAAGCCGCGATACCGAAGGCCAAGGCGACAGTACCAGCCGCGAAGCCTGGAGGATTGAGGCCGAGATAACCTGCAATCAAGATCGAGACGGCCATGGCAATCTTGCCAGCAATCAGCTCGTTCTTCTCGCTGAGGTCCGGCATCCAGATTTTCTTCAGCAAGTCATGGGAGATCGCCGAGGAGATGGCGAGCAACAGACCGGCTGCGGTGGAGAGCGCGGCGGCAATACCACCGGCGGCCACCAGAGCGATAACCCAGTTCGGCAACAGCGCGATTTCCGGGCTGGCCAAAACCACGATGTCGGCGTTGACGGTCAGCTCGTTACCAGCCCAGCCGGCAGCGGCAGCTTTAGCAATTGCTGCTTCGTTTTTAGTTTTGTCGTTGAAGATCTGAATTCGACCGTCGCCGTTCTTGTCTTCCCACTTGAGCAGGCCGGTGACTTCCCAGCGCTTCATCCACTCAGGCCGCTCAGCATGAACCAGGCTGGCATCAGCAGCGAACATGTCGGTGCCATTCTTGGCCCCTGAGTTCACGGTGGCGATGATGTTGTATCTGGCCATAGCGGCAACCGCGGGAGCGGTGGTGTAGAGGATGGCGATGAAGACCAGCGCCCAGCCGGCCGAAGAACGAGCCGCGGCGACGGTGGGGACGGTGAAGAAGCGGATGATAACGTGGGGCAGACCCGCGGTACCGATCATCAGCGAGATGGTATAGACGAACATGTTCAGCAGACTGCCGGTTGCCGTAGTGGTGTACTGGCCGAAACCAAGCTCGGTAACGACCTGGTCAAGACGGGCCAGCAGGTGGATATCCTGGCCAGTCAGGGTTCCGCCGAGGCCGAGTTGTGGAATGGGGTTGCCGGTCAACTGGAAGGAGATGAAGATCGCAGGGACGGTATAGGCAGAGATCAGTACGACGTACTGAGCGACCTGGGTGTAGGTGATCCCCTTCATGCCGCCGAAAACCGCATAGGCGAAAACAATACCCATGCCGAGGTAGATTCCCATTTCATTGGTGACGCCGAGGAAGCGGGAGAAGGTAACCCCGACGCCGGTCATCTGGCCGATGATATAGGTAAGGGACATGGTCAGTAGACAGATAACCGCCACGACGGCCGCACCGTTGGAATAAAAACGCTCCGCGACGAAAGAGGGTACGGTAAACTTGCCGAACTTGCGCAGGTAAGGGGCCAGCAGCATGGCCATCAGAACGTAGCCGCCGGTCCAACCCATCAGGAACAGACCACCGCCGTAACCCATATTGGAGATCAGGCCGGCCATGGAGATAAAGGAGGCTGCGGACATCCAGTCAGCGCCAGTTGCCATACCATTCAGGACAGGGGGGACGTGGCCACCGGCGACATAGAAGTCTGAAGTGCTGCCAGCGCGAGCCCAGATGGCGATACCAATGTAAATGGCAAAGCTACCACCGACGAACAGGTAAGTTAAAGTTTGAAGATCCATTTAGGTCGCCTCCTTATTGCTCGTGAACATCAAATTTTTTGTCAAGTTCACCCATCAGCTTGGCGAACACAAAAATCAGGATAATAAAGCAGTAAATTGAACCCTGATGCGCAAACCAGAAGCCGAGGGGATACCCACCTAAATGAATGCTGTTCAATGTACTGGCGAACACAATCCCGCAGCCGTAGGAAACAAAAGCCCAAATGGCCAAATGTACCCCTACGAGCTTCAGTACCGCGTACCAGTAAGCTTTTCCACTCTTGTCCATAATTCCTCCTCACTCTCCTTTGAAATGGTGGTAGGGCCTATCCGAAGAACCCGCCATAAATGCCAACTTGCATTTGTGACCATTGTTGGTTGGTCACGACCCTTAAACCCCTTTCTCAAAAATTGATTGTCCGTTAATGGATTGCCCGGCCCCGAAATTGAAAAACCGGGTGTTGACCGTATGACCTTTTGCAGTCTCTTGTTAAGATCCCAAAGGCTCTAAATTGAGAAGTTGTCAACCTATCCGGCAGGATAGTAATACACCGTTTTATTGTTGTCAACACTGTATTGTCTCAATTTATATACAGTGCTGGGATGGAGGTCTTTTTTGTCGTAAGTGCATGAAAATTATTGAATAATTTTATCTGCAAAGGTAGAACAGGGTTCTTTTCCAGCCTGTTGCCAAGGGTGCTTTTCTGTATTTGGCACATGAGGTCGACTTACTTGGTGGCGAACTCCAACCCCTGATGGGGTGAAGACCTTGGGGCCGGTTGCAGCCTCAGGGGGGCTTCGCCGGTGCATTAAGAACCGCGTGTCTAACCGGGACCCTAGAATTCTTTGCGGTGGCCTGCTGCTGAATTTTCGTTAAAATAATACACTGTTTCATTTATGTCAATTTATATTTTTATTTACAATAAAATTTAAAAACCACTTGGGAAAACAAGAGATTACCTTTCCAGTCAAATCGCCGAAAAAAGGATGAACCCCGTCAGTTCCTACCATTTATCAAAGGACGATAGGGGTTTGAGAGACGAGGTTTTGATGGCCAAACCATTTTTCTTGAAAATAGACGGTTATATTTCCACTGTTGATTTCGGGATCAGGGCCTATCAGTGCTTCCTACGGATTAAATGCGCTGCTTCAGTGAATCAAATGTGAAGAATCGGTTGCATTACATCAACAAACAAGGAAAGATACCCAGGGTTAATGTCCTGAAACCGGGTGAGGGTCCCATGCCGCAAAGCACTATTTCCGAAGACAGTTTCTTCTTTCTTCCGCTGGAAGCTCTTTGCAACAAAGTGGTGGTTACCTGTTCGCCAGATCTCAGCGTGATCGCTATGGCCAAGCTGATGAAAGAACATAATATTTCTGGCTTGCTTGTGGCGCAGGACGGAATGCCTGTCGGCATTGTTTCGGTGCGCGATCTTCGAAACCTGGTCGCTGACGCTGCGGACCGTTTGCAGTCCCTGTCTGTTGGTGAGGTTATGACGACTGAACTGGTCACAGTGCGGCGCCGAGATCATGTTTTTGATGCCATCTTTAAAATGTCCAAACACAATATTCATCGCTTGGCGATTCTCAATGACGATGGGACTCTGGCCGGGGTGTTGACCGACACGGACCTGTTAACCCTGCAGACCCAAAGCCCCCTTTACCAGCAGCAGGAAATCGCCAACGCTCAGTCGGTCGCTGAACTGCAGGAGCTCAGCTTGCGGATGCTGGAATCTGTCAAGAGCGCGACCCGGGTTGGTGCCGACACCCAAAGCCTGGTCCAGCTGATATCCCACTTCAATGATGAAATCACCCTGCGACTGATTGCTTTGATGGAGCGGGATGAAGGGTTGGCTCTGCCTGAAGGGGCAGCCTATTTAGCTCTTGGGAGTGAAGGACGCCATGAGCAGACGATGCGGACCGACCAGGATAGCGCTCTGGTCTATCGTGATGGCTTAAGCCCCGAACAATTGGTGCAAATCGAACGCTTTTGCTCTCGGTTGGTCGATTTGCTTGAAGCGGTTGGTGTTCCCCGCTGCCCTGGCAACACCATGGCCAGCAATCCTCAGTGGCGACATAGCCTGAGCGAGTGGAAACGGCTATTGGGCAGCTGGATTTCCAATCCGGAGTCGGAAAGCCTGGTCAATTACGGGATGTTTCAGGACTTTAGAACGGTCTACGGCGACAAGGGGATGGAACGTGAGTTACGCGACCATATCCTTGCCTATGTTGGGAGGAACAACCTGTTTTTGCCCTATACCGCCAGGCATATTCTGGGTTTTAAGCCTCCGGTCGGAATGTTTGGCCGGCTGCATGTGGAACGGCATGGGAAAAACAGGGGGAAGCTTGATTTGAAAAAAGGGGGGATTTTCGCGCTGACCGCGGGGGTCACCCTGCTGGCGCTGGAGCAGCAGATTACTGGCGGCAGCACCTGGGAGAAAATCGATCTTCTCAAAGAGCGAGGCGGGTTCGCACTCAGCGACCTCGAAACTATCGAAGAGTCTTTTTCTTACCTTGTCCACCTTCGACTGTCCCGGCAACTGCGATCTTTGGCCTTGGGTGAAAAACCTTCAAACTTTATTGATCCCGTAGTCATGACCGACAAGGAACGGGGCCGGTTGCGAGCAGCCTTGAAGGGTGTTGGTGTCATACAGAACATAATTCGTGGTCGTTTCAAACCCGACTTCATCGCTAGGTAACAATGTATCACCTGTTGAAACAAATACCAGAATTGTAAATATGTTTTTCAAAAGAAACTGAATTTGGTTCTAATTCTTTCGAGCAGGTGACCACAAAAAAGCCAGCGCAAAGGACGCTGGCTTTTTTGTGGCGGATAGAACTGGGGGGGATTAGTACCGATAGCCCCTAATATCCCGATAATCGGAATGTTGTGGATAATAGTAAACCACTGTCGACTCCTGATGCCGAGGCCGACGAGTCTCCTCATGGGTGTAGCAATCGTGACGATCCCGGTAGTGGTGTCGCTTGCCGTGGCGCCCCTTTTTCTCATACCGAGGTTCATTGATGACAATGACCTGCTGAGGTGGATGGTGGCGGACGGGTGGGGAGTAGACTGCCAGATTGCCGAATGTCGCAGAAATGGTCAGGTTTCCACGGGAGTCCGCGAAGGCTGGGGCTGTCGTCAGGGAACCGAGAATGAGCAGAGCGGCAAGGGCTAACAGGGTCTTCTTCATTGTCACCTCCATAGAGTTGAGTCAAACTGCATCCGAGTCTTGCGTTGGAAACAGCCTAGCTTGATTTTTGGAGGGTTACAGCAGATATCTATCACCATTCCTCGCGATGTCGGGTAATGTTTGTTTGATATCGGTAGGTTGCGCTTACCAATGTCGGGTTCTCCTGGTTGAAGTTTTGGGGTTTTCAAGGAAAAATTTCAATTTTACAAATTTTAGATTGAGGATTTATGGGCAAAGATAAAATTTATGCCGAACCGGTCGACGTTTTGGCACCCTTTGAGTTCAACGAACAGGTCGCCAATGTCTTTGATGACATGCTGGTGCGCTCGGTCCCCTTGTATCGGGAATGTCTTCGGCGCCAGGCCCAGTTGATTGACCGTTACTATCAGACCGGTAGTCGGATTTACGATCTGGGATGTTCCCATGGCAATCTCGGGGTGATGGTGCTCGATGAGCTGGGGGACAGGTTGCGGGAAATGGTGGCGGTTGATACATCCTTGCCGATGCTGGAGCGCTACCGGCAGCGCTTAGCCACCCATCCCCTCAGGGATAGGGTCGTTACTGTTGTCGAGGATATCCGCGCCCTGCCGTTGGTTGATGCATCTGTGGTCATTGTTAATTTAACCATGCAATTCTTGCCACTTAGCGACCGTGTTCAACTGCTTGCTCAAATCTACAGCGCTCTGAAGCCTGGCGGAACTCTGCTGTTGACCGAAAAAACGGTACAAACAGATAGGGATCTTGCAGCCCTCGAACAGGAATTCTACTATCGCTTTAAAGCCGAAAATGGCTATTCAGAACTGGAGATCAGTCAAAAACGTGAGGCGCTGGAAACAGTTCTACTGCCGGAGTCACTGGATCAGCATCTGCATCGTTTACGTCGGGTGGGTTTTGCCCAACCAGTGGTTTGGCTTAAATGGTTTAATTTTGCCAGCATCCTTTGTCGGAAGGTTGGTTAGAAATGGACCGTCTTTTGGACAATGTCCTTCCCTTGGGGTTGTTGCCCTGGGTCGCCGATCTTCGCTCGGCTATAGACAAAAAAAGACCCTATATCAGTGGTCTGGATGCTAAGGCTAAACGTTATTCCGAGCTTTTATCCCGACTGCCTAATGCCCTTCCCAGTCATTTTGACCTGGATGCCTCAGCGGTCACCATCGGCGCTGACGCTGATCTGAACCCCAATGATAAAGAACAGCTTCTGGATATTCTGCAGGGGTTGACGCCTTGGCGCAAAGGACCTTTTAAGCTGTTTGGCGTCGATGTCGACTCGGAATGGGTTTCCGCGCTGAAGTGGGACCGTCTGTCCGGGCGGATCAGCAACCTGAAAGGGCGACGGGTTCTGGATATCGGCTGCAGTAGCGGCTACTATATGTTTCGCATGGCCCAGGCCAATCCGGCCATGGTCCTTGGCCTGGAACCCTACTTGACCTACTATTTTCAGTTTCGACTCCTGCAGCACTACGCCAAGGCACAAGCACTGTATGCCTTACCGCTAAAGTTTGAGGAACTCCCAACGTTAAGCAACTATTTTGATACGGTTTTCTCCATGGGGGTGCTGTATCACCAACGCTCCCCCCTCGAAAGCCTGCAGGCGATTGGGCAGGTTTTACGGCCCGGTGGGGAGTTGGTGCTGGAAACCCTGGTGCTGGAGGGGAACAGTGACTATGTGTTATGTCCCAAAGGACGCTACGCCAAAATGAATAACGTCTATTTTATTCCGACGGTGACCGTGTTGCAGAACTGGCTGCAAAAAGCCGGTTTTTCCACTGTTCGGTGCCTCGACATCAGCACCACCACGACCGCGGAGCAGCGCAATACCCCTTGGGTGAACACCGAGTCTCTGGCAAACTTTCTTCAACCTGACCATCCTGAGCTTACCCTTGAAGGACATCCCGCCCCTGTAAGGGCCCTGCTTGTTGCGAATAGGCGGGCTTGAAAAGCCAACAGGCTTTCCGAACGACTGTTTTTTAATATTGAGTCGTCCCTGAAAAAACCTAAGTAGCTGTACTTATTGCTTTATTTTTAGCTTTATGATTGATAAAATCACCAGAATACAGAGTTCATACCTCAAAACCTGGTGATTTCATGAAGCCAAAGAAGCCG
>Ga0209231_1000047_pt1 | contig 92283 bp, 81 predicted proteins | sample Deesub45470m_DNA_FD_188086 | JGI IMG/M metagenome (GOLD analysis project Ga0209231, IMG submission 188086) | Deep subsurface microbial communities from North Pacific Ocean - 450_OLKR46/470m Metagenome (SPAdes) (version 2) | ecosystem: Environmental > Terrestrial > Deep subsurface > Unclassified ...
GTTTTCAGTCTTCAGTCTACAAATTTCTAATCTTTAATTAAAAAAATTAAGGATTAGCAACAGCAGTTGAATCTTTATTTTCTTTTAGCAAGATAGTTCCTTTAATCTTATTAATTTTCCATTTGGTAAAATCTTCATTGGCTTCAAAGCCTTCTCCCATTAAAATTTCGTCTTCAGTAGTAATTTTCACAAATTCATCAGAATAAATCTTTGCCGAATCTTGCTTCCAAACTAAGTGTTCTGTATTTAATTTTTCGCCTTTTTCATTTACCACCACCACATCATTTTTGGCTTCCATAATATTTTCATTAATCCGATGAATAGCATAGTTGGCGGTAAGCGTTGTACTTACTTGTTTTAAAGAATCAAAAAAAATAACTTCAATGCCTTCACTCATTTCCAAATATGGATTTTCTGAAGCATATTCTTCCATTTTAGGAGCCGACACTTTAATTTTTACCGCAGCTTTCTCAGAATAAATCAGTTGAACATTTTTACCTTTTTTTAAGGGTAATTTTTCTTTTTGAGTAAGTTGCTCTACTTCTTTCAAATCATTCTCACACCCAAAACAAATAATCCCGATGCTAAAAAGCAACGGGATTATTATTCTATTATGAAAACTTAGTTTCAATTGTACTTATTTCGTTTTAACAGTTGTGTTTTCATTAATCCAACATTCAACTTTGTAAGCATCTCCATTCTTTTGGTTGTAAAAGAATACATCTTTTGTTTCAGGGAAACGAGCAGAAACAGCTGCCATTTTTTTGTTTGCTTCAGAAGCAGCTTCTCCATCAACACTTTTTGCTTTTTGATATTTATCATATGCAGCCCAATAGGCACCAAATTTACCTAATTTACCATCATCACATGAAGCAGCTCCGTATAAATAAGCATCCCCAATTAAAATGTAAGGTTCTCCCCAACCTGCTCTAGCTCCTATTGCTTTTAACGCATAGCTTTTCGCAGAAGCATTATCTCCTTTAGATAAATACGTTTCAGCGATACTTAAATAAAAGTCTGCTTTTTCATCATCTGATTCAGACATATCTACTGCTTTTTGGAAAAACTCAATTGCTTTTGTATAATCTTTATTTTTCCAGAAGATTCTACCCATTCCATCAGCACCTGAAGCAGAAGGCTCAATTTCAAAATATGCTTGTGCTACAGAAGCAAAAACATCTGCATCATAGCATTTTTTTCTTTTTAATAAAGTAACCATTCTTTTCAACCAATCTTTATTGGTTTTGTTAGCTTCAAATCCTTTTTCTGCCAATGGTACTAATACTTCACAGTCTAAATAAGGAGCTGCAACAGCATTAATTTTTTCTTCAGCATCTCTGTAACTCTCATCCGTATTACTTCCTGCTAAATCCATTAACTTTCCATACAACTCTACCAATTCAGCTTTAGTCATTAATTCATTTTTTTCTCTGTTTGCTCCTGCATACATTAAAGCTACTAAAGTACCTGCTTGAGATTTAGCTCCTAACAGCTCAACAGATTCGTTTAAGACATTATAAGTTTTTTCATACTCTTTACCTCTATACACCAACATCATTTGTCCTTTGTATCCTAACACGTAACCTCTTTGTCCAAAATACTCAATACGTTGGTCGTAAATGGTAAACATGGTATCTAAGTAAGCTTCTTTTTTAGCTTCATCTTTTTCATTATCAGCTAAACTTTTGTACATAGAAGCACCATTGATATACAATGACTTTTGAGAACCTGGACAAACTTTATAAGCTACTTTCCACATGCTTAAAGCCAATTTAGGGTCAGATTTTAAATAATCTTTATAAATTAGGTGATTGATACAAGTAGTACTATCTTCAGGAGTTGCTCCGTATTTACCTTGAGCATTTGCATTGTAAGCAATTAAAATCCCTAGTAGTATTGTTGCTATTTTTTTCATTGTTTAAAGTTTAAGTTTATTATTTAATTATATTTTCTTTTTATAAACCATTTATCATTAATAATAATGCCAACATTAAAGTTGATAAAGGTTTCTTGAATAAGTCCATCTGTTGCTTTTCCTCTTTTTCCGTATTCTATTCCCAGATTTAGAGTTGGCACCGATGTTCCCGTTCTTCTTAGTGGTAAACCTGTTCCAAAAGTTATGCCGTATTCATTTAATTGATTGTCATTGATAGTAAAGTATGAATTTGAATACCTAAACCCGAACCTGTAAGCTATTCTTTTAAAGTAACTTCCTACATAATCATCGTACTTTGGCGTAATTTGAAAACCGGCAGCCAAACTTTGCACTTTATTGTAGCTATACAATGGATTGGTAGATGCAATGGTTGTCCAATCGGCTATATTATAATCAAAAGCAATAATCCATTTATTTTTCTTTTCGAAAGAGAATCCAACACCATATTCTAATGGCATATCAATACTTTGCTTACTGTTATTTGTTTCTAGAATAGTATCTTTAATTGTTCCGAAATCTGCCGAACCAATAAAACTTCTTACAATTCTATTTTGTTTCGTATTTAACTCTTTAGCCAAGCCCACCGTTGCTCCAACAGTTAAAACATAAGTTTCTTTTGCTAAAGAAGTAGAATCGTATCTGGAAAAATTCTTTTGATATTGTGTTCCAAAATCGAAAGAAAAATCTGAAGTAGTTGACTCGCTTAAATCCCATATGTTTAATCCTTGAGATAAATTTCCAAAAATAGTTTTGTTATCAAGTTCTGATCTTCCGAAATAAAAATTTGCATTAGCCCCAAAAGCAAGACTAGAGCTAGAATCTAACTTAACATTAAACCCATTTCCAAAATAAAATTTATTTAAACCGCCTTCACCTTTTCTTATTTCTGTAACACTTCCAACATTTTCATCAGTATAATTGTTGGTATAATCATAACCTATACTGGTAACAGGCATCAATCCAAAACTCATTCCCCAAGTTTTTTGAATAACTGGAAAAGCTAACGCCAAAGAAGCAACATAAGGATTAGTTTTATATTGAGATTGATTCCCATCATCTAGCCAAAGAGCATTACTTATGAAGTTAAACTCAATAGTTGTCACTATTAAATCTGAATAAGAAGCAGGATTTTTAGAATTTATATTCAAATTAGAGCGAAGTCCTATGGCTGTTCCGCCCATAGCAAAATTTTGGGAAAAACTTTGTGGACGAATAACACCCACTCCATATTTAGAGTATGGAGAATTGGTAGTAGTTTGAGCAAAAGCAATACTGCTAATACATAAGCAAACAAAAAATAAAAGGGCAGTACTAATCTTTTTTATCATTTAATATTAATATTTGTTGTAATCCACGGAGGACTAAAAAATCGTCTGCAAAGATGCGATTTTTTACTTCCAAATCAAATAGTTTAAAATCTCCTCCGGTAAGAACTATTTTTACATCATTATATTGTTGTTCGTAAGCTGAAATTATGCCTAAAATTTCATGCTTATAACCATTGTAAACTCCTGACAAAATTGAGTTTTCAGTACTATCTCCAATTAACTTTACGGACTGATTTTCATATTTTATTTGTGGTAATTTTTGTGTGAAATGATGAAGGGCTTTAAACCTCATCTCGAAACCGGGAGCAATACTTCCTCCATAATAAACTGATTTTTCATCAACAAAATCAAAAGTTACACAGGTTCCCATATCTACCACCAACAAATTGCTATTAGGAAATTTAGCCATTGCTCCTGCTACTGCTGCTAATCTATCTAAGCCTAATGTTTGTGGTGTTGTGTAATTAATTTTAAATGGAAATTTCATTTGGTGATTTAACCAGCATAATGAAATGTTAAATTTTTTTAAAATAGCTGAAATTTCGGCTTCATTGTTCCTTACGGAGCTAATAATTGCCCTTTTTATGTCAAATTTATTTTTTATTTCAAAAATAATTGAAGCATTAATCTCTTGGTACTTTTCGTGAAAAACAATAGTATCATGTTCTAAGACAGCTACCTTAGCAAACGAATTACCTACATCAATTATTAAGTCCATAAAAAAATTTAATGTTCGAAATTACAAATTTCAATTAAATGTTTTTGCAGATTAAATTATTTTAATACTTTTGCCGACCATTAATCGAGGTGATGTAGCTCAGTTGGTAGAGCAACGGACTGAAAATCCGTGTGTCGGGGGTTCAATTCCCTCCATCACCACACAAAAACCCGAAAAAGAAATTCTTTTTCGGGTTTTTTGTTTTTAATAACCATACTTTTTATACTTATTTTTGAATTCTTTTTTCTATTTATAACGAATTTATCAAGCACATCAGCTACATATTATTTTTAATCACACTCTGTTGTTCAGCTAATTTGTTGGCTCAAGAAAATAAACGAGCATTCTTCATAGAATCAGAATACATGGCAGGAAAAGTAGTTCCAAATTACTTAAACAAATTTCCTCCTACTCGACTTCAACATGGATTGGCTGTAAATATTGGCTCTTTAAAAACCGATAGCAACAGCACTTGGGCTAAATATTATAACTTTCCGCAGACAGGTATTTCTCTATTTTACTCCAATATTGGTAACAAACAAATTTTTGGAGATGAATACAGCATCATGACTTTTATTGCTTTTAATGTTTTTAATCAGAAAGAAAAACCAATCTATTTTAAATTAAGTTTGGGAGCTGCCTATTTCACTACTTTTTACGATAGTATTTCCAACCGAAGAAATGTAAATATCGGTTCGCCATTTAAATGGTCTTTTCTAGCAGGGGCTTACAAAACCATAAGTGAAAAACCGGGCATGAATTTAAAATTAGGCCTCATTTTTTCTCATGCTTCAAACGGACATACCCAATTACCTAACTTCGGGTTAAACTCAGCATTATTAAGTCTTTCAGCTCAGTTTTACAAAAAAGATTTGGCTACTTACCAGCTAACTAAAAAACCCATTAAGCCCGAAATTAAATCTAAAAGCAGCAATATTGGCATTAGTTACGGTTTAGGATTTCATGAGTATGGTGATAAAGACGGACCAGTTGGTGGAGAAAAAAAATTAGTGCATTCCACTTCTATTTTTACAGAAAAAACCATCAACCATCATTTTAGATGGGGCTATGGTGCTACTTATCGTTATTATGATGTTTATTACCATCAAATTACTTCAAGAAATTTAAGCGATTATGCTGATAGTCCTAAAAAGTATGCTTCCAATATTGTTGTACACGCAAATGCAGAGCTTTTAATGGGACATGTTAGCATGAACGTAGAAATAGGAATAAATGTATATAAACCTTTTTACAAGCAGTATGAGAAAGATTTCCCACTAAATAAACAATTTGAAGGGTATATGAAATTCAAATCTTATTTTAAGAAAGGATTTTCTACTCGTTTGGGATTGAATTTATACGCCATTAATGCCAATAAATTACCAAAACACAATTTTTATATTGGTCCGTATATTAAAGCTAATGCCGGGCAAGCAGATTTTAGTGAACTCTCTTTTGGATACATTTATAGAATAAATTAAACAAAATGAATCATCAGGAAATAATAGATCAGACCGTAAAGTTTGTAAAAAAAACCTTAACTAATGCAGAAGGAGGACATGATTGGTGGCATATTTACAGAGTTTGGCAATTAGCTAAAAAAATTGCAGCAACAGAAAAAACAAACCTATTGGTAGTTGAATTAGGAGCTTTGTTACATGACATTGCCGATGCTAAATTTAATAATGGAGATGAAAGTATTGGTCCGAAAAAGGCCCGTGAGTTTTTGCAATCCATTTCTATTGAAGAAGAACTTATTGCACATGTTGAAAAGATTATCCAACACATCTCCTTTAAAGGAGGAAATTTTGAGCAAGCATTTAACTCTACTGAATTAGCTGTTGTACAAGATGCTGACAGATTAGACGCCATGGGAGCAATTGGAATTGCTCGAACGTTTAATTATGGAGGTTTTGTAAACAGAGCCATGTACAATCCCAATATCCAACCCAACTTAAATATGAGTAAAGAGGAATATAAAAACAGTACTGCACCTACTATCAACCATTTTTATGAAAAATTGCTTTTGCTAAAAGACCGAATGAACACCTCCACAGGAAAAGCTATGGCAGCACATCGCCACAATTACATGGAGCAGTTTTTAGAAGAATTTTATAAAGAATGGGAAGGGGAGAAATAAATTGCAACCCACAAACAATTTTATCTTTTCTTAAAAGTTAGTAATTTAGTAGTCAATTTAGCAATTATAAATTTTCTGAATTATGCAAGCACCAAGAATCCCCAAAATGTTTGGTATTTATACCAAAAGACCTACACAATTTGAATATACCCCACGTTATTATGACGAGCGTAAAGAAAAATTAGAAAAACGAATTGCTCTGATAAAAAAAGAAGTTGAAAACAAAAAAAATCCGACAAGTGCTTCAGAATACAGCAATTCTGAATATCAATCGAGAATTAGAGAAGATTGGGGAAATGGCTACGCTAGAAGAAATAATACTGGTATGATTAACAAACGTGTACTTATTTATGTTGGTATTTTGCTTGCTCTTACTTACTATTTGTTTTATTAAAAGCCCCTTAAACCTAAGCCCCTCCCAGCCTCCCCAAAGGGGAGGAGTTTCCAACGCACAAAACCCACTTAACCGTCATTCTCGAAATTTTGGAGTACAACGGAAAAATTATCGGGAATCTTTTATATTGGAGGAAAGTTTAGTACTAATATTGATTGGTTTTCAGAAAACTGGAATATTTGCTCTTCTTTTGTCTTAATACAAAAGAAACGAGCTAAGATTAATATATTTTATAAAAGAAAAAAGATAATTAGCGAGTTATATCTGACCGATTTAATAAAATAGAAAAATAAACAGATAAACCAAAAAATCAAGACTGCTGATTAATTTATGGTTTTCTAAGCGGTTAAATTTGCCACACAACCCAAGCCCTGAAACTGTTTTGTTTTTAGCTACCAAGTAAAAGGCACTAACGCCTGTTCTTTTTTTTATTTTCGTAGTTCAAGGATTGCTTCCACAAAGCCCTCACTAAATTGTAACCTCAAGAAAACTAGCTAAATTAATCAAAGGTCGGTCTTCATCATAGTGGAAGTTTTCTAAACTCACAAAACATCTCAACCGATTTCAAACTCTAAATACTCATAAGTACTTCTACGTACTCTCAACCAATCTCTATTCTCTAATTTCTAATCTCTAATCCTTAATAAATTATCCACCACTTCTTGCATGCTTAAGTCATTCATACATTTAAAGTGTTTTTTCGGACAAGCATCATAACCTATTTTAGAACATGGTCGGCAGTTAAGGTTATTATTTTCTATAATTACATATTTTTCTTTTGGCAGGTAAGGGTACATCCCGAAAGCAGGAACAGTATTTCCCCAAATGGAAATAATATTTACTCCAAACGCTGCTCCAATATGCATTAATCCGGTATCGTGAGTAATGAGGATTTGGCTGTTTTTTACAATAAATGCCGACTGATTAATAGAATACTTTCCGCAAGCATTATATATGTTTTTATTAGCAGATTGGCTAATAATTTCATTGGCCTTTTGTTCATCTTCCTTTCCTCCGGCTAAAATTATTGGCTGACGAATTAAATTACACAACTCCACCAATTTATTTGTTGGCAAACATTTAGTTGCAAATTGAGCTCCAATAGCTATAGTAACATAGCCATTATTATGTGTTTCCGGAAGATTATTTACTTTATCATTATCTGTAAGAAAAAAATCTAAGCCTTTACCATCATTCTCAACTCCTAAAGATTTTACTGCTTCAAAATACCTGTCAACTATATGGATGTCGGGTAAGGAGTTTATTTTAAAATTGGTCAGCAACCATTTTTTCACATTCAGTTTATCGAAAGTAAAACGAAATGTTCCCAATTTTCTAGAGATACCCTTAGAACGAAGATTTTTGTGTAAATCTATGATATAATGAAAATGCTCATTTTTTAGCTGTTCGGCAACTTCATTATTGTTTTTTTCAATGGTATGAACTTTAGTGATGTAAGGATTGTTTTCTACTAAAGAACGATAGCTTTTTTTAGTTAAATAGTGGATTTCTACATTGCCATCCAACTGTTGTTTTAAACACCTTACTATAGGAGTTGTAAGCACAATATCTCCAATGGAACTGTATCTTACAACTAATATTTTTACGGTATAATTCTCCATTAAAAAAATTAACCTTTATAGGAAAGCCATTTCCAAAGTTCTTTGTAGGTAATTTTCTTACCATACATTAAAATTCCTGTACGATAAATTTTCGCTGCCATCCAAGTAGCTCCTAAAAACCCTAAAACTAATAGTGCCATAGAAAGTAATAACTCCCATGTTTCTACTCCAAAAGGAATTCTTACCATCATAATTACAGGAGAAGTAATTGGTATTATTGATAACCAAAAAGCTAACGCTCCATCAGGATTGTCCATTACTGTACCTGCTACAACAAATGAAAAAATTAATGGAATGGTTACCGGCATCATAAATTGTTGCGAATCAGCTTCATTATCTACTGCTGAACCAATAGCCGCTAAAAATGCTCCGTACAATAAATAACCTCCTAAGAAATAAAACAAAAATGAAATTAATAGTTTAGCGACAGGAATTTGTTGCAACATGCCAGAAATTTGAGCTTCTAGATCAGTTGAGCTACCAGCTTTAGTCATTTCATTCATTTGTTCGCCCTGCATCATTTGTTCTGTGTTTACCATATTAGCCACACTATCTGATGATATTGCTGCCATAGCAACAGCGTAAATTCCCATGGATAAAATTATCCACAACGAAAACTGTGTTAACCCCACCAACGCAATGCCTATAATTTTCCCCATCATCAACTGAAAGGGTTTTACCGAAGAAATAATAATTTCTACAATTCTGCTGGTTTTTTCTTCTATCACTCCACGCATAATTTGTATTCCGTACATAAATATGAAGAAATAAATCATAATAGCTCCAGCAAAACCAAGCACTGTACTTACTCCAACATTTTTAGATTCTTCACCCCCTGTTTCGCTTAAAGCAATTGGCTTCACTTTTACATCGGGCTGAATTTCATCTAACTGAGCTTTAGTAATGTTAAATTTCTCTTTCAACTCAATGTTTCTAATGCCTTTTTCTATCGTTGATTCTATATTACTTATAGTTGACATACCCGGTTGCTTTTTATAATAAAGCTGAGCTGTCGTTTGTTTGCCAAGATTAGAAATATGAAGAATAGAGGTATATTTCTCTTTATAAAAGGCTGCTTTAGCTTCTTCTATTGATTTAAATTCATAATCAAACTGAAGCGTAAGTGAGTTTTCAAATTGGTTAATAAACTGACCTGTTTCGTCAATTACTTCAATTATTTGGATGTCTTTATCTTTTAACCCTAACCATATAGGCACTAACATTAGTGCCGCCATTAATATTGGTCCAAACAATGTCATTAAAATAAATGATGTTTTCTTGACCCTTGTAAGGTATTCTCGTTGTATTATTAAAGCTATTTTATTCATTCTGTTAAGGTTTAAAGTTCATGGTTTGAGGTTTGAGGTTAGTTCTTGTAATGATTACTCTTTGGTTTTCAGTCGTCTGACTTCAAACATCAAACATCAAACTTTTAATTTTTCAAAATCTACACATCTAATCATTCTCACATTTACACATTAAAATCACCCTTCCATTTCCTCTGGTAAATCATCGGGCATTACTTCATTTACTTTTTCAATAAAAATCTCGTTCATTGTTGGGATATGCTCTTTTACCGCAATAATATTGATATCATTTAACACAGTAGCCAGTAATTTATTAAGACTTGTATCTTTCTGAATTCCCTTCACTTTTGCTACAATTCTGTTGTCTTTCTTTTCTGTTGAAAGTAATTCAAAACCTGTCCAAAGTGCATTGGTAAACGCAATTAAATTCCCTTCAAATGTTATTTCGTAAATATTAGTTTTATATTCATTTTTAATATCAACCACTTTTCCGTCTAATATTTTTCTCGATTTATTGATAAGTGCAATGTCATCACAAATTTCTTCTACCGATTCCATATTATGGGTAGAAAAAATAATGGTAGAGCCTTTTTCTCTTAGTTCTAAAATTTCTTTTTTAATCAGATTGGTATTAATAGGATCGAAACCACTAAAAGGTTCATCGAGTATCAACAGTTTTGGTTCGTGCAGTACGGTAGTAATAAATTGTACTTTTTGAGCCATTCCTTTAGAAAGCTCTTCCACTTTTTTATCCCACCAATTGGTAATTTCAAATTTCTCAAACCAGTGATTTAACTTCATTTTCGCTTCATTTTTAGACATTCCTTTAAGTTGAGCTAAATAAAGTGCTTGTTCGCCCACTTTCATTTTTTTGTATAAGCCTCTTTCTTCAGGCAAATATCCTATTTGAGAAATGTGTTTGGGAGCTAATCTTTCGCCTTCAAAAAATACTTCGCCTTTATCCGGACCAGTAATTTGGTTGATAATACGAATTAAGGTTGTTTTTCCGGCACCGTTTGGTCCTAATAACCCAAAAATTCTTTGCTTATCTATATGAATAGAAACATTGTGCAAAGCCTTGTGTTCTGCATAAGTTTTATAAACTCTTTTTACATGTAAAATTTCCATGGAGCAAATATAGTTGAATAAAATTAGAGTAAATAAAAAAGTCATCACGTTTGTGATGACTTTTTTATTTTATTGATTTAAAAATTATCTGTTTTCTATAGTAACGTAATCTCTTTTGTTAGCTCCAGTATAAACCTGACGAGGACGACCAATTGGTTCTTTGTTCTCAATCATTTCTTTCCATTGAGCAATCCAACCTGGTAATCTACCTAACGCAAACATTACAGTAAACATTTCTGTTGGTATTCCTAATGCTCTGTAGATAATTCCTGAGTAGAAATCAACGTTAGGGTAAAGTCCTCTAGCTTTAAAGTATTCATCTTCTAAAGCTACTTTTTCTAATTTTATAGCAATATCTAAAATAGGATCATCTACTCCTAAAGCAGTTAATACATCATCAGCAGCTTTCTTAATAATGGTAGCTCTTGGATCGAAGTTTTTGTAAACTCTATGTCCGAATCCCATTAAACGGAAAGGATCATCTTTATCCTTCGCTTTTGCTATCCATTTTTCAGTATCTCCACCATCTGCTTTAATAGCTTCTAGCATTTCTATTACTGCTTGGTTTGCCCCACCGTGTAGTGGTCCCCAAAGTGCAGAAACTCCTGCTGAAATTGAAGTGTATAAGTTTGCTTGTGATGAACCTACAATTCTTACTGTTGAAGTAGAGCAATTTTGCTCATGGTCGGCATGAAGAATTAATAATTTATTTAATGCACTAGCAACAATCGGATCAACTTTATAATCATCTGTTGGCATAGCGAACATCATGTTTAAAAAGTTAGAACAATAATCTAAATTATTATTTGGATAAATTACCGGATGACGCATGGCATTTTTGTAAGCCCAAGCTGCTAATGTAGGAACTTTAGCAATTAATCTTTGCATGGTTAAATCTACTGCTTCTTTAGGTCTGTTTGGATCTAAGGACTCAGGGTAGAAAGTTGACAATGAAGACAATGATGCTGCCAAAATACCCATTGGATGAGCTTTTGGAGGATAAGCATCAAAGAAATGCTTCATGTCTTCATGAATTAAGGTATGTTTAGTAATGTTATCTTTAAATTTAGTATACTCTTCTTTAGTCGGTAATTCACCATATATCAATAAAAAAGCTACTTCTAAAAATTCTGCTTTTTCGGCCAATTGTTCTATTGGATATCCTCTGTATCTTAAAATACCTTCTTCACCATCTAAAAAAGTAATGGCACTTTGTGTAGAACCGGTATTTTTAAATCCACTATCAATAGTAATATATCCTGTTTTTGCTCTAAGAGCAGATATATCAATGGCTTTTTCATTCTCCGTTCCTTCTATAACAGGAAACTCATATACTTTCCCGTCTAATTCTAATTTTGCTATTTCTGACATATTTATTTCTTTATTTTTTTGACGTTTGCTAAATTAATAAACTACTTTCTATTTTTTTACACTTTTTGTTAAAGAAATTTAAAATCTTTACCAAGGTATTGAGCACTGTGTCCAAGCATTTCTTCAATACGTAATAATTGGTTGTATTTTGCCATTCTATCCGAACGAGAAGCTGAACCCGTTTTTATTTGTCCTGTGTTTAATGCTACCGCCAAATCAGCAATTGTAGTATCTTCTGTTTCTCCTGAACGGTGGCTCATTACTGACGTAAAAGAAGCTCTATTTGCCATGTCAACAGCATTTATTGTTTCTGTTAAAGAACCTATTTGGTTTACTTTAATTAAAATAGAATTAGCCGATTTTTCTTTAATTCCTTTTGCTAATCGTTTGGTATTGGTTACAAATAAATCATCACCCACCAATTGAACTTTATCTCCAATAGTTTTATTCAATTCTGCCCAACCTTTCCAATCATCTTCATCTAACCCATCTTCAATAGATAAAATCGGGTATTTTTTTGTCCAATCTTTCCAATAGGTTACCATTTCTGAAGAAGTTAATTTATCTCCAGTTGACTGGTGGAAATGATATACTTTTTCTTTTGCATTATAAAACTCAGAACTCGCAGCATCCATAGCGATATAAACATCATCACCTGGTTTATAGCCAGCTTTTTCTATCGCTTTTAATACTGTTTCTATAGCTTCTTCGTTAGATTTTAAGTTAGGAGCAAAACCGCCTTCATCACCAACATTAGTGGAGTAACCTTTAGCTTTTAATACTTCTTTTAAATGATGAAAAATTTCCACACCCATTTTTAAGCCTTCACTAAAAGTAGAAGCACCAACGGGCATTACCATAAATTCTTGAAAATCTATATTATTATCGGCATGAGAACCTCCATTTAAGATATTCATCATAGGTATAGGTAATACGTTAGCATTAACTCCTCCAATGTATTTAAATAGTGGCAAACCAGCTTCTTCGGCAGCAGCTTTTGCAGCAGCTAAAGAAACTCCCAAGATAGCGTTAGCACCTAAATTGGCTTTATTTTCGGTTCCATCAAGTGCTATTAATGTTTTATCAATAGTACTTTGATCCATAATATAAGCTCCGTTTAACTCATCGTTAATAACAGTATTAATATTTTGAACTGCTTTTAAAACGCCTTTACCAAGATAATTTTTCTTATCGTTATCTCTCAATTCAACGGCTTCATATTTTCCTGTTGAAGCTCCTGAAGGCACTGCTGCTCTTCCTAAAATTCCATTTTGTGTAACCACATCTACTTCAACAGTTGGGTTTCCTCTGGAGTCGAAAATTTGACGTGCATGAATTTGTGCAATATAACTCATTGTGCTAGTTTATAAGTTTATAGATTATAAGTTTAGGATTATTTTTCTCTAATTAATACTTCATCAATCATTCCGTATTCTTTGGCTTCAGCAGCAATCATCCAATAATCTCTATCAGAATCATTTTCTACTTTTTCATATTTTTGGCCAGAATGTTTGGCAATAATCTCGTACAATTCTTTTTTCAACTTCATAATTTCTCTAGCTGTAATTTCAATATCAGATGCCTGACCTTGAGCTCCACCTAAAGGTTGGTGAATCATAACTCTAGAGTGAGGTAATGCTGTTCTTTTACCGTCAGCTCCTGCACATAACAATACTGCTCCCATAGACGCTGCCATTCCCGTACAAATTGTTGCTACATCCGGAGAAATGTATTGCATGGTATCGTAAATACCTAAACCTGCATATACACCACCACCCGGTGAGTTTAAATATATTTGAATATCTTTTTTTGAATCTACAGATTCTAAAAATAACAACTGAGCTTGTATAATGTTAGAAACATAATCATTTATTCCTGTTCCCAAGAAAATAATTCTATCCATCATTAATCTTGAAAAAACATCCATTGATGCAACATTTAATTGTCTTTCTTCAATAATTGTTGGAGAAATATAATCTGCATAAATAGATTGGTATTGGTCATAAACAGTGCTACTTATGCCTACATGCTTTGTCGCATATTTTCTGAATTCGTCTTTATTGAACATATTTTTTTGGTTTTAGAATTGGTTTGTAAAAATAGTCATCTAAGATAGTATTTTAGAAATGATTTCTCTATTTTTTTACAAAAATTTATAAAAAAAATGCCCCGATTAAAAATCGAGGCATCTAATACTTTATTTTTGTTTGGCTAAAAGCTTTTCAAACTCTTCTAACGAGACTTGTTTTTCTTTTAATTTACAAGTTGATTTATACAAGTCCATTAATTTAGAATCGTATAACATTCCGTAAATTTTTCTAGCTTCTTCTTGGTTTTGAAGTACGCTTTGAGCTGTTTGAGTTAATTGTTCATCATCATTTGCAGGCATACCCATACTTTGCATTTGTTGAGTCAATAACCCTTTAGTATAGTCAATTACTTCTTCAAATTCAACTTTAATTTCGTTTGCTTCAATAATTTTATTTTCAATTAGCTGCCATTGTAAGCTTTTAGCATACATATCGTATTCTGCTTCAATTTGCTCGTCAGTAATTGGTTTATCGTTAGATGCTTTAATCCATTTCTTTAAGAAAGTATCAGGTAATTTTAGTTTTAACGAATCCATTAAAGCATCTTGAACATCAGCTTTTAACTTTCTATCACTATCAGCAATTAATCCTTTGTTCAATTCTTCAGCAATTTTATCTCTGAATTCTTTCTCAGATTTTACTGTTCCTTCTCCAAAAATTTTATCAAATAATTCTTGGTTTAAGTCTGATGCAATAACTCTATTTACTTTTTCTACTGTATAATTGAATTTAGAGATGATGTTTTTCAACCCACTCACATCAACACCAATAGCTTGTGCTTGGTCGCTTTCGTGCTCAGAAACAGTTTTTGGATCAACAACAAACTTATCTCCTGCTATAGCTCCGACTAATTGTTTTTGTAAATTTTTATCGGTAACAGCATTAATAATAATCACTGAACTGTTGGTAATTCCTCCTTCTTTTACCTTGCCTTCGCCATCTAACTCTTCAAACTTTCCAAAAACCATATCATCTTTTTCAGCTACTTCCGGATTAGTCATTTTTCCGTATCTGCGAGCTAAATCATCAACATATTTCTGAACGTCTTTGTCAGACACTTTTATTTTATAAGCATCCACTTTAAGTTTATCTAAGCTATCCACTTTAAAAGAAGGAGCTAATCCAACTTCATATTTAAACTCAAATTCTTTTTGGTTTTCCCAATCGATAGTTTCATCATCTTCCATTTTAGGAAGCGGGTTTCCTAATACTTCAAGCTTTTCTTTGGTTAAATATTCTTGTAAGGTATCCGACAAAATTTTATTCAATTCATCAACTAGTAAGTTGGTTCCTACCATTTTTTTTACCATACCCATAGGTACATGTCCTTTTCTGAAGCCAGGAACACTGGCTTTTTTACGGTATTCTTTAAGTTGATTTTCCACTTTATCTTGATAATCTTCTTCTTTCAGCTGCACTTTAATAACTGCATTTAAATCATCAATTTTTTCTTGTGTAATGTTCATATATTAAGGTTTAATTTTTCATAACTTGATAAGATTCCCCCTTTTCAGTGGAATAAATTCAACTAACCACTCCTCCTTAAAGGAGTAGAGTTTCACTAAATTTAAAAAAGGTATAAGGTTAGCCTTATACCTTTTATTTTTTCTTAAGGAACAACTCCTTATTTTGTGCGGGTGAAGGGACTCGAACCCCCATGCCGTGAAGCACTAGATCCTAAGTCTAGCGTGTCTACCAATTTCACCACACCCGCAAAATTTTTAATTAAAGGTTTTCTTTAAAACCTTCTTAAAAAAGGAGTGCAAAGATATCTTTTTTTGTTTATTAAACAAATGCTTTTAAGAAAATTTATTAGTGCTGTCGTTTTCTTAATTTATCAGTTTTTCACAATCTTTTTAGTGGTAATAATAGTGTTATTTTCATCCACTATTTTAAGCATATAAAAACCATGAGGCAAGTCAGCAAACACATCCAATTTAACGTTGTTTGTACCTTTATTAAGATGTATATTCTTTTCTATTACCGCTCCTAATAAATCTACCACCATAAAGTTATAATTTCCTGCTTGGGTTGTTTTAAGTTCTATATTCAACACATCTTTTACAGGGTTGGGAGAAATTACAACTTCACCGTCTTCCATTCTTCTAACAGAAACAACATCAGAATAAGAAAATTTACCATCAAAATCAACTTGTTTTAATCGGTAATAAGCGATACTTGCTATTGGATTTTTATCTATAAAGTAATAACTCAACAATTCATTTGAATTTCCTGCTCCTTTTACACTACCAATAGCTTGAAAATTTCGTGCATCTTTTGATGTCTCTAGAACAAAATAGTCATTATTTATTTCAGAAAGTGTTTGCCACGAAAGTTCGTTTCCGTGTTCTGAAGCATTTGCATCAAAACTCATTAATTCAATTGGAAGAATGGTACAATCAGTTGAAGCTGTATTAGCAGATGAAGAATTTAAAGTAATCGGTTGTTGAACATCGGCATAATTAGTAACTAACAATATAAATACATCACCTGCACTAACATTTGCATTTGCTTGTTCAATATTGGTAGAAGAATAACTACAATCTACTGGAACTGGCAAAGATCCACAAGATGCTTGAGCATTAGCCAAACTACTATAAGGTCCCCAAAGAGCAAAATCAATATCACTAGCAGCAGTTATATCAAAACTCATTACACCACCACTATCAATTTCTAAATAAAACCAAGTTGGATTAGGTGATGTTGACAAACAATCATAATTATTCCCAGGTTCTGTAGTACTAGCATCATCTCCCCCTTGTGTGGCTACAAAAGAATAAGGACTATCTGCACAAATCGGCTGCATCTTATTGCACAAATCATTTGCAGGTGGAGGTGCCGGGCCAAAAACACATATTGTAAAATCTGCACTACTCGGGTTGGGAACTGTGGAAGACCAAGAATGAATTCTAATAAAATAAGTATTCCCAACGGTTAAACCTGTAACCAAAAATGAAGTTTCAGAATCTTGACAACCTAAAGATGTTCCTGAACACGCATTAAAAACTTCTACCTCAGAATCAAATTCAGCAATTCTATCTACATAAGCAGAATCATTTGTTGCTACAAATGAAAACCAAACATCATCATTAGCTGTACCCCCACATGCTGAAACCATTGAATTAGTTGCTGAAGCTACAGTTGAAGAAACAGAATTACAACTACCATCCGTTGACATGGTTAAGCTTATAGCATTACCACAATTATCATTAGATGGTGGTGGTGGTGGTGTACCTACACAAACATTAAAAGTTGTTGTTGCACCAGTGCTTGAACTATATGAATACACACGAATATAATAAGTATTACCTGGTGTTAACCCTGAAACTGTACTACTATTTGGATCACTACAAACTAATGGAGCACCTATTGAACCACAGTTTCCTGCATAAACAGAATGATACAAATCTGTTGTACTTCCACTTACACTTAGTAAATCAACGTAGTGAGATGAATTAGTTGCTACAAAAGAATACCATACATCATCATTAGCTGTTCCACTACAAGTATTAGCTTGAGACGAAGGTGTTGCTGAATTTAACGTACCACTAACAACAGAACCACAAGCTGCATTAGGATTTACGGGAACTGATATTGCACCAGCACACTCATCATTTGATGGTGGTGGGGGGGGCTGAGTTGCACAAATATTAAAATTTCCAGATACATCATTTCCATACTCCCAATACCTTATCCATAGAGTAGCTCCTGGAGTTTGCCCAGTTAATGTGATTTCTGAATGCAAACCAGGACCACTATCATCGTTACATGAAATTAAAGATAAAGAACCACAAGTTCCAGAATATATAGCCATTCCACCATCGGTAAATCCTCCAGCATCATCTCCAGTAACAGTTACTGAGCCACTGGCAGGCACAGTCAATGAAAACCAAACGTCACCTCCAGAGTAATTTGCACAACCGGGAGCAGGTACACCTGAGGAAGCTGTTGCATTGGTATTTGTAGCCGTAGTATAAGAACATGAAAGGTTGACTGGCAAAACTGTTGCACCAGCACAGTCATCATTAGCTGGTGCAGGACCTCCCCCAGCATAAACGCCAAAGCTTAATAAAATCAACGTTAATAAACTAAAATACTTTCTCATCATTCTAAAAATTATTGTTGTTCAAATTGGACATTCGGTTCTCTAATAGGTTTATAAGTAACTCCATGTTTATCGAATGTTTTTTGCAAGTCTTCAACTAACATGTGTTCTGTGTAGGTAACTTTTAATATTTTGCTTTTTTCATCTATAGCTATCATCACTATTTTTTCATGATAGTTAGATAAATCATCTTTTAATGCTCCTATTGTACTTTCATCATAAGCAGCAACATCAGCCAAAATTGTTATAGTTTTTCCAACTTCAGCACGCTTAAATAATGATTTAGCACTATTGTCTTTATTTGTATTTTGTGCCGAAACACAAACAAACATCCCTAGCATTAACAGAGAAAGAAAACTAAATTTTAAAAAATTCTTATTTTTCATAGGTTTTATACTTTTCATTTTTTAGGATTTAAATAATGTGTTAGATAATGAATAAATTTCTCTTTTTATTCGTCAAATGACTAACTTCTTACTTCTCAATACTGTTACACATTAATATTTTATAGCCCTAATTTATTATACACTAAACACTGCGTATTTATGACTATAAATTTAACAAAAAATAAGCACTATTTTATGTTTTTTAACATAAAGTTATGCTTATGTTAATTTTTTAGGATTGAAATAATAGGAAGAAATATCTATAATTGTGTTTCAACTTATAATTATTATGGCTAATAATTAAAAAAACTCTGCACTAAAATCAGGCTTGCCATTTGTTTATAATGATTCTAAATATGTTAACTTTAAAATTCATATTGTAAAATGTATTAACTTTGTAGGAAGACGCATTTATGATGTTATCGTTTACCAAAATACCTATTTTATTTGCCGGAATAATTATTCTATTACACTCTTTTATACCACATTCTCATAATAAACAGAAATCCGAGAACCTATTTACTTATTTAGAAAAATTTGACTCCTCTATTTTTTTTGAATTCATTATAGAGTTAGCTGGTAATGATATTGGCGAAGGGCATTTAGAGGATTTTATAATTGAAGAAGTTAACTTTTCTAAATGTGACTTGAGTGAACATACTGACTATATTCTTTTTTTTGATTATAATTTTTCTCAATTAAATAATTTATACCCTCTCTTTCTTTCAAACTACCTAAATTTATTCAACCCTAATTTCAAAATAAATACATCCTTACTTTGCTTTTCTTTTAGAGGTCCTCCTCATTTTTAATCTATTAAAAATAACTTTATAAAGTTATTTTTGTCAAAAAATTATGTTGGTTTTAAAATAAACTAAACCATTATCTCTACACCTATTTATTTAAAAAAATGAAAAATATAAAGCCCCTATTACTAACATTCTTGATGTTAAGTGTTTTTGCCCTATTTTCACAAGAAACCAAAACATGGGAAACAAACTATGAAACTGCATTATTAAAAGCTGAAAAAGAAAATAAACTTATCTTAATGAATTTCTCTGGCTCTGATTGGTGTGCCAACTGCATAAGGCTTGAGAAGGCTGTATTCACAACGGATGCTTTTTTAAACTATTCAAAAGATAAATTTGTCTTATTGCGATTAGATTTCCCCCAAAGAAGCAAGAACAAACTCTCTGATGAACAAACAAAACACAATGAAGCCCTCGCTGAGAAGTTTAATCCAGAAGGAGAATTCCCTTTGGTTATTATTTTGAACACTTCAGGTAAAACAGTTGGCAAAACAGGGTATGTGGATGGTGGCGCAGAACCTTTTATTAAAACCATCGAGAAAATAATTAAACAATGAAAAAGTATTTTCTTTTAGTTGTATTAATTGTATCAACTATAGTTTATTGCAACGCTCAACAAGAAATGAGTGCCTACAAACAAACATTAAAATTAATGGGCACTCGTTTTGAAATAACAGCTGTATCTGACGATGAAGAACTTGCTATGAACAGTATTGATTCTGCAATTTTTGAAATAAAACGTATAGAAAAATTGATTTCTTCGTGGGATAACAATTCACAAACAACTGCCATTAACAATAATGCTGGAATTAAAGCTGTAAAGGTTGATACGGAATTAATTGATTTAATAATTAGAAGTAAAAAAATAGCTGATTTAACCAATGGTATTTTTGATATTTCATTTGCTTCTGTTGACAAACTATGGCAATTTGATGGAACACAAGACACCATTCCATCAGAATTAGAAATAAAAAAATCTGTTTCAAAAATTAACTACAAAAACATTATTGTTGATAGAGAGCAATCTACCGTATTTTTAAAAGAAAAAGGAATGAAAATAGGTTTTGGAGCTATTGGAAAAGGATATGCAGCTAACAGAGCTAAAAATAAAATGCTAGCAATGGGAATTAAAAATGGAGTAGTAAATGCTGCCGGAGATTTAATTGCATGGGGAAAAATGGAAAACAACAACGATTGGAGCATTGGTATAGCTAACCCTAAAGAAAAGGATAAAATTATGGGCTGGTTAGTAATTAGCGATATGGCAGTCGTTACTTCTGGTAATTATGAAAAATTTTTTATCAGTAATGGTAAAAAATACTCTCATATAATTAATCCTAAAACAGGCTGGCCAGCCACAGGCACTAAAAGTGTTACTATTATTTGTCCTGATGCAGAAATTGCAGATGCATTAGCAACTTCTGTTTTTATTTTAGGTCCTATAGATGGTGTTCAGTTAATTAACCAATTAAAAAATATAGAATGTTTAATCGTAACTGATAATGATGAAATTGTAAAATCATCAGGACTTAAACTAAGCTATTATAATACTGATAATACAAAAGTTAACAACTAATTTATATGAAACGAGCCATGACAATAATTTGTCACATAGAAAGATAATTATTAATGGCAAGCTCCATGTGACCCCTGAAAAACAATAAATATAGACACATGAAAACAACAAAATTATTCATATTGCTTCTTGGTTCTATACTAAGTGCATCATCATGCACTGCTGTCAAAGAATTTCAAAAAGCAGCATTAAATGATGAGGATATGAAACTATCTGACTCTAAGATAAAAGTGTTTGACACTAATTTTCAATCATACCGAGAAGGTGCCTCCGGAGCTAATGGAGGTAAATCAGGAGGAGGTTGTGGATGCAATTAAGAATTTTAATAATATGTTGCTTGTTTATTTTTAGCCATTTTTTTAATAAAATTCAGGCTCAAAACAACATAAATGAAATATCAAATTTAGCTCCAGATACTACTAAACCGGAGCTAAAACAAATAGAAATTGACCTTTTAGGAAGTTATTACGACCAAGACGGAAATAACTCACCGGTTACAGGTGGTAGAGGGACTGAAAATCTGCAAGACATTACTAACAATATTATAATTAGTATTCCTTATGGAAAAAATATTTATTCGATAAATATTGGTCAAGATTTTATTACCTCAGCATCTACAGACAATATGGATACTGATGTTTCCTCTGATTCAAAAAAAGATGTTAGAACTCATGGAGATATTGGTGTAACAAGAAAAATATCTAAAAGAAAATCTTACCATGTTGGAGCCGGTTTTTCTAGCGAGTATGATGTTACATCGTTCAGTCTAAATGGCGGAGTGGCATTAGAATCTAAAAACAGAAATAGTAGTTTAGATGTAAACGCAAAAATTTATACCGACTACTGGTTATTATATCAACCGGTAGAGTTCAGACCTGGTGTTGATAGTACTGTTTTAGCCAATTTTTCCGGAGAAGAATATCATGATAGTTATGGTTCTTCAAGTGGAAATAATAATAGAACAAGTTATAATTTCTCTATGAGTTTTGCTCAAATTTTAACAAAAAAACTTCAGGTAAGTTTTACAACTGATTTTGTTTACCAAAAAGGTCTGCTTCACACACCTTTCCATAGAGTATATTTTAATGATGGCATTGATGTCTCAAATTTAAATGAAATAGAGGTTATTAAATCTAATAAACTTAGAAAAAGGGAATTATTGCCAGACTCTAGAATGAAAATTCCTTTAGGATTTCGTTTTCATTATTACATTAATAATGTTATACTGTTTAAATTCTTTTACCGGTATTATTATGATGACTTTGGCATCAATGCTAATACCTATGAGATTGAATTACCTATAAGACTTAGTAAAGCAATAGCATTTTATCCTTTTTATAGATACCACACACAAACTGCATCGGATTATTTTGCTCCATTTGGCACACATGATATTGGTGATGAATTCTATACTTCAGATTATGACTTATCTGCTTTTAATTCTAACTATCTTGGGTTAGGTTTTAAATACGCACCACTATTTGGAATAGGAAGGAATGAATTCAGTAAAAAAGCTATTGTAAAAGTAAAAAGCTTAAACCTAAGATATGCAAATTATATAAGGAGCAACAATCTTAAAGCAAATCTGTTTAGTTTAGGTTTATCTTTTACCGTTTTTTAAACCAAAAAAAATCCGCTAGTTAGCGGATTTTTTTTTGAATTTACATTTTCTTAACCGTTTAATTCCTCTTTAACAATAGTAGAAATTAATTTTCCATCTGCTTTACCATTAAGTTTACCCATAATTGGCCCCATTACTTTACCCATATCAGCAGGTGACGATGCTCCCAATTGAGCGATGGTTTCTTTTATAATTTTTCTCACTTCGTCTTCTCCCATTTGTTCGGGCAAGTAAACACTTAGTATCTCAATCTGAAATTCTTCATCTTGAGCTAAATCAGGTCTGTTCTGCTCGTGATAAATTGTCGCAGCATCTTTACGTTGCTTTACTAATTTTTTCAAAATTGCTAAGCCAGCTTCATCAGTTACTTCACCACTACCGTCTTTTGAAGCTTCTAATAACAACGCAGCTTTTACCGCTCTTAATGCTTCTAGTTTAGCTTTGTCTTTAGCCAACATGGCTTGTTTAATATCTTGATTTATTTGTTCTGTTAAGTTCATAGTTAGTTTATGGGGTTATAAGTTTATGAGTTTATATTTCTCGCAAAGACGCCAAGACGCGACAAAGTTATTTGTTAATAGTTATTTGTTAATCTTCGGTCTTCAGTCTCCTGACTTCAAACCTCAAACTTCAAACATGCAATTAAATTAACTTAGTCCACATTATCATGCAAGAAAGAATTTCCGTCTTTCAATTTAGGTTTTCCTTCTTCATCATCTGACAATGTAAATCTAGAAACTGTGCTTTCTGATGAATGAGGTGTGTCTTTTAAATTAATTTTTCTTCTTTTATACGCTGGCTCTTTTTCTAATTCAGATAATCCAGATGAAGTCTTCATTTTCATGCCTAATTCTCTGATGCGCATAATTCGCTCGTTATTTCTTTTCAACTGATCTTCATCTGGAATTTTAGCTGAATAAACTAAAGAAGATTTTTCTTCCTCTTCTTCTAAATGTTGCTCTCCAGAAAAAGTTGTTGTTTGTTTTGTTTCGTTTACATCTGCATCCACATCATCATTCAAATTCCAAACAATGCTATTTTCATCTTGTTCAGCTTCGATGTTATTGTTTTCCGATACAAAAAAGTCATCATCTTCCGTTTCTGCTTCTTGGTGATGTTGATTTTCTTGTTCTTCCTCCATCATAATCGACTGCTTTTCTTCAATCTCTTCTATATCATCATCTAATCCGAAAACTATTGCATCTTCCTCATTTTCTTCTGATACTGTTTCATTTGCTTCTTCTGAAAAAACATCATTAAACTCAAATGCTGACTGACTTGAAGAACTTATATAAGGTTCATTATTTTCATCTTCAACAACATTATTTGTTATTTCAGGTGTGATTTCATTTACTGGACTATCATCCGTATCTAAGGTATGAACTACATGTTCTTCAGGCTTATTAAGATCGTCAATTTTTCCTAATTCTTTTTTACCAAATCCTGTAGCAATAACTGTTACAGAAACTTTATTACCCAACGATTCATCCAATCCATTACCCCAAATTAACTCAGCAGTATATCCTGCTTCATTTTGAATGTAATCAGTAATATCATCAATTTCATCCATTGTAATTTCATCCTCACCAGAGGTAATATTTAACAAAATGTAATTTGCTCCTTCAATTTCGTTATCATTTAATAATGGAGAAGATATTGCTTTAGTAACTGCTTCAATAGCTCTATTGTCGCCTTCAGCAGTTGCAGAACCCATTATTGCTGTTCCACCATCTTTCATTACCGTTTTAACATCTTCAAAATCCACATTAATATAACCTGCAACGGTAATAATTTCTGCAATTCCTTTAGCAGCTATCGTTAAAATATCATCTGCTTTAGAGAAAGCTTCTCCCATTTTAAGGTTTCCGTGCATCATTCTTAACTTATCATTATTAATGATTAGCAAAGTATCTACGTTCTGACGTAATTGTTCTAAACCTTCTTCAGCTTGTTGTTTTCTTCTTCTTCCTTCAAAACTAAAAGGAATAGTAACAATACCAACTGTTAAAATGCCCATTTCTCTGGCAACATTAGCAATTACCGGAGCTGCTCCAGTTCCTGTACCACCACCCATTCCAGCAGTTATAAAAACCATTTTGGTATTGTTTTCTAATATCTTTTTAATATTATCAATATCTTCAATTGCTGCATTTTTACCAACCTCAGGGTTTGCTCCTGCTCCTAAACCTTCTGTTAGCGTAGTTCCCAACTGAATTTTATTTGGAATAGGACTTAGTTCTAACGCTTGTGCATCTGTATTGCAAATGATGAAATCTACACCTGTAATACCCTGATTGTACATGTGGTTTACAGCGTTGCTTCCACCGCCTCCAACGCCTATTACTTTAATAATTGATGCTTGGTCTTTTGGCAAATTGAATTTCATAATATTGAGGTTTTAGTTTATTATTCTTAAATGTTATTCTTGTTATCTTTTATCTTATTTTTCGCTATCTTCTAAAAACTTGTGTCCTGCATGAAGCAATCTATCAAAAAATCCACTTTTCTTATTGTCAGAATGTCCAACAATTTCGTCTCTCTTATCTGTACTTTTATTAATAGATTCAAACCCTTTAATTACAAGACCTACACTTGTCGCGTACATAGGACTAGTAATTTCATTGGCATTATTTGGTGCTAAGTGTTCATTAGGGTAACCAATTCTTGTATCCATTCCTGTAACATATTCCATTAATTGGGTAATATGTTTTAACTGAGAGCCCCCACCTGTAACCACTATTCCGCAAATGAGTTTATTCTCGTATCCTGAATTTTTTATTTCGTAATGAATGTGTTCAATAATTTCTTCCATTCTTGCCTGAATAATATTTGCCAAGGTCTTAATATAAATCTCTTTAGCAGGTCTTCCTCTTAATCCGGGAATAGAAACTTTTACTTTATCATTGCTTTCGCTAGCTAAAGCAGAACCAAATTTAATCTTCAGTTTTTCTGCATGGTCTTTAATAATGCTGCATCCTTCTTTAATATCTTCAGTAACAATGTTACCTCCAAAAGGAATTACTGCTGTATGTCTAATAATACCATCTTGAAAAATAGCAATATCTGTTGTTCCACCACCTATATCTACCAATGCTACTCCTGCTTCTTTTTCTTCAGCACTTAATACTGCTTCGGATGATGCTAATGGTTCTAAAATTAAATCATCAACATTTAAATTAGCTTTATGAACGCATTTATGTATGTTTTTAATTGCTCCCACTAATCCAGTAATAATATGGAAGTTTGCTTCTAACCTTACTCCTGCCATTCCAATTGGGTCTTTAATACCTTGCTCGTTATCAACAATATATTCCTGAGGAAGAACATGGATAATCTCCTCTCCTGGCAACATTACCAATTTATACATATCATCAATTAATGAATTGATATCTAATTGGCTAATTTCATCTTCAACGCTATGTCTAACTTTAATTCCTCTGTGTTGCAAACTTTTTATATGCTGACCAGCAATACCAACATTCACTACTTTAATGTCAACACCAGATTTTAATTCAGCTTGTTCTACTGCTAATCTAATTGATTCAACCGTTTTGTCGATATTAGAAACCATCCCTCTAGAAACACCAATAGAATCAGATTTACCCATTCCAAGTATTTCAATTTTACCGTGTTCATTTTTTCTTCCTACTATGGCTACAATTTTGGTTGTTCCGATATCTAAACCAACAATAATTTCTGATTTTTCTTCCTCCATGTTACTAATAATTTTTTTTACAAACGATTTGGTTATTAAAACTTAAGTTAATTTCTGAATATTCATTCCAACCGGTTTTACTTAAACCTTCTCTGTAGAAATAATATAACTTATTAAGTTTAGCTTCCATATGTTCAGGTTTTCCCAATACAATTATATGATTTCCTACTTTTGGTATCAGTTCAATCTCCAATTCTTTATTAACATACACTTGTTCAATCTGTGCTTTCCAAAACTCAGAGTTATCAATAAGTTGAGCCAATTGGTATAGTTCATCTATAATAGTTGTAGTTGCCAAGCTATCATCTAATTGACTTAAATTTTTCTTATAATATTGATTATAAGAAGATTTAACATTTCCATTAATGACTAATAAACGAGCTGTATATTTTTCTGAAAGCGACATTAAATACCCATCTTCATCTATATAAAAACTTTCATTTTTGTGGTTTATTACCCTTGCAATTGGTCTATTTTGTTTTACCCATGCTACAATTTTACCATCAACTGTTTTATATACTTGAGCATCTTTTATCGCAAAATTGTTTTTTAATCGCTCTTCAATTGTTGTTACATCAAAAGCATATAAATATTTACTGGTGTCTTTCGGATTATGGATGATTTCTTTTAATACATCTGCTTCATCAATAAATCTGTTTTCAGAATTATAATCTATATCGATAATAGGTTTGGAAAGCTGCATATACAACTTATTTTTATTGGCAAAACTTACTCCCACGATGATTAATACCAATGCAATTATCCATAATGATATGTTTAATATTTGCTTCATTAATAATTTACTGCTTTTGCATTCAACATTATTTTTAATGGCTGAACCAACGTATCTATATCTCCTGCACCAAGCGTAATCAGTACTTCAGGCTGATTCACTTTAAAATAACTTAGCACTTCTTCTTTTTGTAATAGTTTTTTATGTTGAATGGTTACTTTTTCTAATAACATTGCAGAGCTAACACCTTCTATTGGCAACTCTCTTGCAGGATAAATATCAAGTAAAATCAATTCGTCTAATAAAGACAAACTTTCGGCAAATTCATCAGCAAAATCTCTTGTTCTGCTGTATAAATGCGGCTGAAAAACACCTGTTATTTTTTTGTTAGGATATAACTCCTTAATAGATGAAATAGCAAAAGTTAATTCTGTTGGATGATGTGCATAATCATCTATATAAACAAGGTCGTTGGTTTTTACATGAAATTCAAACCTGCGTTTTACTCCTTTATAAGATTTTAATGCCCCTTTAATTTTTTCTCTGTCAATTTTCAACAAGTCTGCCACAACAAAAGCTGCCAAGCCATTTTCTATGTTATGAATTCCAGGCAAACCAATTACCATATTTTGAGACACCTCACTTGGCGTTTCAATATCAATTAAAAAATTACCGTTTTCTACTCTTTTGCTTTTTAGAGCATAATCAGCCATTCTTTCTATAGAATAAGTAAGTGTATTTAGTTTATTGTTGGATTGCAAAATGTTTAGATAAGCTTGTTTGGTTATTAAGGTTCCTGTGGGATTTATCTTTTTCACAAAAGCTTTATAAGCATTATGCATCTCATTTTTATTTTCATAAATATCTAAATGATCAGCATCTAAAGAAGTTACAATAGCAATGTTAGGTTTTAAAGTAAGGAAAGACCTGTCAAACTCATCCGCTTCTACAACAACAATCTTAGCATCTTCATTGAGTAACAAATTAGAGTTAAAGTTTAAACTAATGCCACCTAAAAAAGCATTGCATTTTACGCCACATTCATTCAACACATGAGCTATCATAGAGGATGTTGTGGTTTTCCCATGTGTTCCGGCAACAGCAATGGTAAAATATTCTTGAGAAATTAACCCCAACACTTCCGAACGTTTATATAATTTAATTCCAGATTGCTGCAAACTAAGCAACTCCTTATTATCTTTAGGAACAGCAGGTGTATAAACCACTAAAATTCCTTCTTCATTGTTTTTTACCACATCAGGAATTAAAGCTACATTTTCATCATAATGAATTGCAATTCCTTCTGCTTCCAATTCTTCTGTAAGGCTTGTTTTTGTTTTATCATATCCATACACCTCACAACCTTTAATTAGGAAATACCTCGCCAAAGCACTCATGCCAATGCCTCCGACACCTAAAAAATAAACCGTATGGATAGTATTTATGTTCATTTAATTATTTAATCAATTTTATTACTTCATCAGCAATAATTTCAGCTGAATCGTTAAAAGCCATTTTCGCAATATTTACACTTAATTTTTCTTTTTGCATTTCATCTTTTACCAATGCCAATGTTTGATCTACCAGTTTTTCTTTGGCTTCAACATCTTTAACCAAAATTGCAGCATTTTGATTTACCAACGCCATTGCATTTTTAGTTTGATGGTCTTCAGCAACATTTGGCGATGGAACAAAAACAGTTGCTTTTGCTGCAATGCACAATTCGGAAATAGAACTTGCACCTGCCCTAGAAATTACAACATCCGCTACAGCATAGGCATAATCCATTTTAGAAATAAATGCCATAGTTTTTATTCCGTTATTTTCAAAAGGTTTAACCGCCAATGCTGCTTTATCTTCATACCATTTTCCTGTTTGCCAAACCAATTGAATATTTTTTTGAGCAAATTTTTCCAATCCGCTTTCTATACTTTCATTAATGGTTCTTGCTCCTAAACTTCCACCAATTACTAATACTGTCTTTTTATCTTTATCCAATCCAAAAAACTCTATTCCTCTTTCTCTTTTGGCACTTAAGTTTTTAATGTCCTGACGAACAGGGTTACCTGTTACAATAATTTTTTCTTTAGGGAAAAACCTTTCCATTTGCGGATAGGCTACACAAATTTTCTGCACCTTGGTTGCCAACAATTTATTGGTAATTCCAGGATAAGAATTTTGCTCTTGAATTAATGCAGGAATACCCATTTTAGTAGCTGCTTTTAATAATGGACCACTAGCATAACCTCCAACACCAACCACCACATCTGGTTTAAACTCTCTGATGATGCTTTTAGCTTTCATCATACTTCTAAGCAACATAATTGGGAATTTTAAATTCTGAAGTGTAAGCCTACGTTGTAACCCCATAATTGGTAAGCCAATAATTTCATAGCCTGCAGCAGGAACTTTTTCCATTTCCATTTTACCTTCAGCTCCAACAAATAAAATTTCGGTGTGAGGGAACTTACTTTTTATAGCATTCGCTATGGCAATAGCCGGAAAGATATGTCCTCCTGTTCCTCCTCCACTAATTATAATTTTATGTGTCTTCATTTCTTATTTCCTTTAAATCGTTAATTTTTTACCGTTAACTCTTCTGTTCTTTTACTTACACTTAGTATAATTCCTATTGCCAAGCAGGTAAACCAAATAGAAGTTCCTCCCATACTTACCAAAGGCAATGGTTGCCCTGTTACTGGAAAAAGATTTACAGCAACCGCCATGTTTATCATTGCCTGAAAAACCAAACTAAACGACAAACCAATGGCGAGCAAAGAGCCAAAGCTTGTCTCTGCTTTTTGGGCAATTTTTATCCCCCGAAAAAGCAATATCAGATAGAGCAGGATAACCCCTACTCCTCCTATTAAACTATATTCCTCTAAAATTATCGCATAGATAAAATCTGAATAAGGATGGGGTAAAAAGTTACGTTGTGTACTTCCTCCAGGTCCTTTTGGTGGCCAACCTGTAGCAATAGCAATTTTTGCTTGGTCAGCTTGATAATTTCCTTCGGCAGAACCAGAAGAAAAAGATTCAATTCTCTTTACCCACGTATCTGCCCTTGGCAACAAATCGGGTTGAAATTTGGCTACTGCTAACATTATCACTAATAACGCAACACCAATTCCTACTAATGAAAAAATATATTTTATGTTAACTCCTCCCACAAACATTACTATTAAACTAGTTACAAAAAGCATTGCTGCTGTAGAAAAGTTGGCAGGCAATATTAATCCGCAGACTGCCAACACAGGGAACATTACTTTGTAAAACGACTTGGTAGATGTTTTTACAGAGTCTTGATTTTTATAAAGAAAACGAGCCAAATACATGATTAAAGCCAACTTAGCTAAATCTGATGTTTGAAAAGTTTGGTTAATAACAGGAATAACCAACCACCTGCTGGCTTCGTTAATGTTTGCTCCGGTTATTAATGTCAACAACAACAATGGAATAGATAAAATTAATGCTATTTGCGACAGTCGAGAATAGTATTTAAAATGAATTTGATGAGCCAACACCATCAACACAATGCCTATAACTAAAATCACTACATGCTTAAAAAGATAATAAAAAGTATCACCATCTTTATATTTGTAGGCAAGGGTTACTATAGAACTATAGACAGCTAAAATAGATAAGATAGATAATAGCAGCACTACCAGCCATATTACCTTATCTCCTTTTATATATTTATCTACAACGTTCATTTATTTTGTTTATTCTTCGCTGATATTTGAAAAATCCATCATTGATTTATCATCACAAAAGCAAATTACATTATCTATTATTCTGTGGCTTTTTACTGCCAACTGAACTCCTTCTGAAAAACTATTCACAGCAAATAAAAGCACATTCCTTTCCTGAATTTCAGGAACAAAATCATTTAAATGCTCTCCAACCACCATTACATTCACTACTTTATTTTTCAATTGATTTTTTATCCAATTGATATTAGTTAAAAGCTTAGCTTGAGCAACAATAATGGCTGTTTTATCTAAGTCAATAGATAAATTTCCTACTCCATTAGATGGTGCATGATAAAATGTTTGATTGCCTATTTGTGTTAAATTTTGCATGATAATGTAAGTTTTTACAGTCCTTTTACAGCAGCTTTAAACTGTCTTCCTCTATCTTCATAGTTTTCAAACAAATCGAAACTTGCACAAGCTGGAGAAAGTAAAACAGTATCTCCTTTAGTTCCTAATCTGTAAGCCATATCTACAGCATCTTTAGCAGAAGCAGTATCAACAATAGTTGGAATAACATCTCCAAAAGCTTCATGGATTTTTTCGTTGTTAACTCCCAAACAGATAATTGCTTTTACTTTTTCTTTCACTAAGTCTTTAAGCATTTCATAGTCATTGCCTTTATCTACTCCACCAACAATCCAAATTACATTTTCCTGAAAGCTCTCTAAAGCATACCAAGTAGCATTTACATTAGTAGCTTTTGAATCATTTACAAATGCAATTCCATGAACCGTTAATACAGGCTCTAACCTGTGTTCTATGGTTTGAAAATCTGAAAGACTTTCTCTAATAATTTCTTTTTTTAATTCCAACACTCTTCCTGCAATGCCCGAAGCCATTGAGTTGTAAAGATTGTGTTTTCCTTGTAGTGCTAACGCTTGTAGTGTCATAGTTTGTTGTTTTTGATTTATGTTTAGTATTAATTTTTCATCTTTTATATAAGCTCCATTTTCCATTTCTTTCGTAATACTGAAAGGGTGCAACTGAGCTTTTAGTTGTTTTTTTTTTAATTGTTGTTGAATCAATTCATCATCATAGCAATAAATAAAATGGCTATCTTCATCCTGATTTTGCGTTATTCTAAATTTTGATGCTGCGTAATTTTCCAACTGATAATCATACCTGTCTAAATGATCGGGAGTGATGTTTAACAAAACCGCTACATCTACTTTAAAATCAAACATTCCGTCTAACTGAAAGCTGCTTAATTCCAATACGTAAACATCCTTATCATCTTGAGCTACTTGCTTGGCAAAACTTTCCCCGATATTCCCCGCCAAACCCACATTTAAGCCCGCTTTTTTTAGCATGTGATATGTTAAGCTGGCAGTTGTTGTTTTTCCGTTGCTTCCCGTAATTCCAACTATTGTAGCATTGGTATATCTTCCTGCAAATTCAATTTCCGAAATCACATTAATACCTTTTTCTTTGAGCTTTACAATCAATTGAGCTGTATCTGGAATGCCAGGGCTTTTAATTACCTCCGTAGCTTCAAAAATTTTACTTTCGGTATGTTGATTTTCTTCCCATTCAACTTCAATATTTTTAAGAACGTCTTTGTATTTATCTTGTATTTTTCCTTTGTCTGACAAAAAAACCTGAAACCCTTGCTTTTTAGCCAAAATAGCTGCTCCAGTTCCGCTTTCTCCTGCTCCGAGTATGGTTATTTTAGACATTGGTTTTCGTTATTTAGTATTTGTTATTCTTCCGTCTTCTGACTTCCATCTTCCAACTTTTCTATCTCAATTTAAGTGTTACAAAAGTTAATAGTGCCAGCATAATTCCTATAATCCAGAATCTGGCAACAATTTTAGCTTCGTGCATGTTTTTCTTTTGAAAGTGATGATGAAGTGGTGCCATTAAAAACACTCTTCTTCCTTCTCCGTATCTCTTTTTGGTATATTTAAAGTAGCCCACTTGTATCATTACCGATAGGTTTTCGATAAGGAAAATACCACACAACAATGGGATTAGTAATTCTTTTCTTACCGCTAACGAAAATACCGCTATAATTCCTCCCAATGCCAAGCTGCCAGTATCGCCCATAAAAACCTGAGCAGGATATGAATTGTACCATAAAAAGCCAACACAAGCCCCAACAAATGCAGCAATAAATATTACCAACTCACCTGATTCAGGGATGTACATAATGTTTAGGTATTCTGCAAAAACAGTATTACCAGACACATAAGCAAATATTGCCAGCGTAACCCCTATAATTGCCGAGGTTCCGGTGGCAAGTCCATCCAAACCATCCGTCATATTGGCTCCATTGGAAACAGCAGTTATAATTACAATAACTATTAGCACAAACAATATCCCGCCTAGTAAGTATGAATGTTTTCCTGCCCACTTCGTTAGCGATGCATAATCAAACTCATTATTTTTAAAAAACGGAATGGTGGTTAACGTTGATTTTACTTCTTTCCAAGTGTAATTTTCAACAACTTTAGTCTCTACATCATTTTGAATTTCATAACTGATATGTGCAGGAGCATTAACGTCCATTACTTTTTGTTTTACCACTACATCTTCATTAAAATAAAGAATAGTACCTACAATAATCCCAACAACTACCTGACCCATTACCTTAAACTTTCCCGCTAAACCTGCTTTGTTTTTCTTAAATACTTTAATGTAATCATCTATAAAACCTATCAATCCTAATAAAACAGTTGAAACCAACATCAAAATGATGTATATGTTATCTAATTTGGCAAAAAGTAAGGTAGGAATTAAGATGGAAGCCAATATAATTAGTCCTCCCATAGTTGGTGTTCCTTGTTTTTTCATTTGCCCTTCCAACCCTAAGTCTCTAACAATTTCTCCTACTTGCAACAATTGTAGTCTTTGAATAATTTTTTTTCCGAATATCATTGAAATAACCAAGGAAACAATAACCGCCATAGCAGCTCTAAAAGAGATATATTCAAATACTCCAGCACCTGGAAAATCAAATTTGTTTAGATAGTTAAATAAATAATACAACATAGTTTATAGTTATTGTGAAAATTGCTTTTTCAGTATTTCTAAATCATCAAATGGAAACTTTTCTCCGTTTATTTCTTGGTATTTTTCGTGTCCTTTGCCTGCCACCAAAATAATATCATTGCTTTCTGCCAACATACATGCTGTTTTAATTGCTTCTTCTCTGTTGGTAATGGACAATACTTTTTTGTAATGCTGCGGCTCAACTCCAGCTTTCATGTCATTAATAATTTGCTCAGGATTTTCTGACCTTGGGTTATCTGAAGTAAGGATTACTTTATTAGAATACTCACAAGCTATTTGAGCCATTAAAGGTCTTTTGGTTTTGTCTCTATCGCCTCCACATCCAACAACAGTAATAACGGTTTCATTGTTAGTCCTAATCTCACTAATTGTTCCCAACACATTTTTGAGTGCATCGGGCGTATGAGCATAATCTACAATTCCGGAAATATTATCTTGAGATTTAATGTATTGAAACCTTCCTTCAACAGCATTTAGGTTGCTAATTGCTGTTAATGTATTTAATTTATCTTGCTCTAGCAATACTGCCACAGCATAAATAGAAAGTAAATTATAAACATTAAAACCTCCAATTAATTTAGTCCAAACTTCATTTTTATCAATATGAAGCATCATTCCCGAAAAGCCGCTTTCTAAAATTCTGGCAGTGAAATCTGCAGCACTTTTTAAAGCAAAAGTGTGTGGTTTTGCCTTAGTATTTTGGAGCATAACCATTCCGTTTTTATCATCTTTATTTACCAATGCAAAAGCATTTTCTGGAAGCATGTCAAAAAACATTTTTTTAGCCTTAATGTATTCATCAAATGTTTTATGATAATCTAAATGATCATGCGTAATATTGGTAAAAACAGCACCTGAAAAAGTTACTCCTGTAACTCTGTGTTGATGAATAGCATGCGAGCTAACTTCCATAAAACAATAATCACAACCTGCCTCCACCATTTTTCTTAACAACTTATTCAACTCAACTGCATTGGGTGTTGTGTGTGTTGAGGGAATAGATTCATTTCCGATTTTATTTACTACTGTAGAAAGCAGTCCAACTTGATAGCCTAGCTGCATAAATAATTCGTGCAACAATGTAGCAGTTGTAGTTTTGCCATTCGTTCCGGTAATTCCTACTAATTTTAATTCATTAGAAGGATTATCGTAAAAATTAGCGGCAATAATTCCTAAAGCTGCTGCACTATTTTTTACTTTCACATAAGTAATTCCATCATGCAATTGCTCAGGAAACTGCTCACAAACAATAGCTGTAGCTCCTTTCTCAATCGTCTGATTAATATATTGATGTCCATCTACGGCAGTTCCAACTACAGCAACAAACAGACTAGCATCTTCTACTTCTCTAGAATCAAAACAAATTTTATCAATAGCAATATTGGTATTACCAACTAATTCCTCAATTCCTGTTTTGTATAATATGTCTTTTAAAAGTTTATTCATTGCTTATTCTAATTCTAAAAATATTCTGTTTCCTTTCACTAGTTTTTCTCCTGATGCTATAGATTGTTTTTTTACCACGCCTTTTCCTTTAAAAAACACGCTTAATCCTTGATTTTCTAAAATGTATAATGCGTCTTTTATGCTCATGCCGGTTACATCAGCAACATAAATTGGAGATACTTTTCTAGCAGTTATATGAGCAGCAGTTACATCGGTATTTACTCTTGCCCATTCTGTAACTTCATTTCCTTGATTGGTTTTTAGTCCGAATTCTTCATAAACTTTTTTCAAATCGGGGTAATAACCATCTTTAGCATAAGGAATTCTAGACTTAGCCTGATTTTCTTTTTTATGAATTTCTTTGTGAATTCCTATACTAGTAGCATAAACTTTATCGGCAACTTCTTTAAATATTGGTCCGGCAACTAAATTTCCATAATACACTCCTTTTGATGGTGCATTAACCACCACTATACAAGTATATTTAGGGTTATCAGCAGGAAAATAACCTACAAATGATGCTTGATGACTAACTTTAATGTCTTTCTTGTATTTATATCCTAATTTTTTATTGGCAATCTGTGCTGTACCAGTTTTTCCAGCAATTTTATATACATCATTTTTCAAATTGATTGCTGTACCTTCTTGCACTACTCCTTCCAACATTTCTTTAACCATTTTAATGGTTTTTTCAGAACAGATAGAAGGATTTAGCACTTCAGTTTCTATCTTTCTAACTAACTTTCCTCTGTGTCTGATTTCTTTTACAAACTTTGGTTTAACCATTTTTCCATTGTTTGCTACTGCATTGTAAAAAGTTAAAATATTTAAAGGCGTTAATTCAACTTCATAACCAATAGACATCCAAGGCAAGGTAATTCCCGACCAACTTTTATCGGATGTATTTTTAATGTATGGCGTTCCTTCTCCGGAAATTTCAATACCCAATTTCTTATTCACATACATTTTGTTCAGTCTATCAATAAACTTTTGTGGGTCTTTAGCATAAACTCTGTTTATTTCTTTGGAAATAGCCACATTAGATGATTTTATAAAAGCATCTTTAATAGAAATTTTACCATAACCGCCTCTGTGAGAATCTCTCATTACCGCATCATAAAATTTGGTAGTTCCATCTTCAGTATCAACCATATCATCTAACTCAAGAAAACCATCTTCAAATGCAGCCATTAATGAAGCTAACTTAAATGTTGAACCAGGCTCTGTTGCTGCTCCCACAACAAAATTGTACGACTCGTAATAAGTACTGTCTTTAGTTCTTTGTAGATTGGCTATGGCTTTTATTTCGCCTGTAGCTACTTCCATTACTGCCACACAACCGTATCCTGCATGATGTAATTTCAATTGTTTCATCAATGCATTTTCGGCAACATCCTGAATATTCACATCAATAGTAGAATACACATCACTTCCATCAACTGGTTCAATTTCATTTTCATCGCTAATAGGCATCCACACGCCACCAGCAATTTTTTGCTCTAATCTCTTTCCGTTTATCCCTCTCAACTCTTTACTATAAGCTCCTTCTATACCCACTGGCTGAATTCCTTCTCTATCATAACCAATGGTTCTTGCCGCCAAAATATTAAATGGCTTAACTCTTTTGTTTTGCTGCGTATAAATAAAACCACCTTTATATTTCCCCTTACGAAAAATAGGAAACTCCTCCATTCTTTTAAGCTCGGTAAACTTTACATTTCTTCTTATTAAATGATACCTTGCTCCTTTCTTTCTGGCAGCAACGAGTTCTGCTACATACTGTTTTTTTGATCTTTCTGGGAACAACTTAGAAAGTTCAATAGCTAATGAATCTACATTTTGGTAAAAGAAATCATCTGTGATGGATGGCGTATTGGCATCGAAACGAACTTCATACTTAGGAACCGAAGTCGCTAATAGACTTCCATCGGCAGCATAAATATTACCTCTTACTGCTTCAATATTATTATATTCTATAGTAAGGTTTTCTGCTTTTTCTTTCCAATGAGCACCTTCAACAACTTGAATATTAACAGTCTGACCTACAATTACGAGGGCAAATAAACAGACGAAGAAATAAACGATATAAATACGAGATAATATGGCTTTTCTGTCTGTGCTCATTTAATGCTTTCGATTTCTTTTTTTGACAACATAATTTTTGTTGGCGGAACAATAGATTCCATCACACCAAACAACTCGGTTTTTTCAGCTACTTGAGACTGTTTACTTTCGTAATTTAAATCTGATTTTATAGTGATATATTCCGAGCGTAATTCTTTTAAGTCATCATTTACTTGGTCTAATTCTCTCACCAATTTTTCAGCATTATATCCATTGGCGATGTACAGAATTCCCAATAAAGTCAAGTAAAAAACAAAAGGAAGCGAATTCACCACATTTTCTTTTGCCAAGAAATTGCCCGAAATAAGCGACACAAAAAAGTTAGGACTAGAAGGCTTTTTCTCCTTCTCCTGCTTTTCAGTGCTTTCTTTTTGTTTAAACTTGTTCATTTTATTTGGTTAATTGTTATAATTTCTAATTTTAAAAACACACCCCTGCCCCTCTCAAGAGGGGAAACCACCCCACATTTCCAACCTCAAACCTCAAACCTCAAACCTCAAACCTCAAACCTTCAACATCTCTCCGCTATTCTTAACTTGGCACTTCTTGCTCTGTTATTCTCTTGCAACTCTTCTGCTGTTGCCACAATTGGTTTTCTATTTACTGCCTTAAACTTCAACAATGGATTTCCATAAAAATCTTTCTCCAACTCCCCATCAATTTTTCCATTCTTTATAAAGTTCTTCACCATTCTGTCTTCTAATGAGTGATAAGTTATTACCACCAATCTTCCTCCTGGTTTTATCACATCATAACATTGCTCCAACAACGATCTTAAAGCTCCCATCTCATCATTCACCTCTATTCTTAATGCCTGAAAAACCTGAGCTAAATATTTATTTCTCATTTTTCCCGGCACACATGCTTGAGCCACTTCGCACAACTCTTGCGTTGTATTTATTTCTGCCAATGTTCTTGCTTTAATTATTTCCTGAACCAACTTCCAAGCATTCTTTATCTCTCCGTAAGCCCTAAAAATTCTCAACAAGTTTTCCTCATCATACTCATTCACCACTTGCTTGGCTGTAAGCTTTGCATTTACATTCATTCGCATGTCCAACGGACCATCAAAACGAATAGAAAACCCTCTTTCACCTTCATCAAACTGATGTGAAGAAACCCCCAAATCAGCCAACACCGCATCAACAGGAATGGCATTGTACATTTTTAAGTAATTTTTCAAATAACGAAAATTGTGTCTCACCAAAACAAATCGATCATCCTCCAAACTATTCTTTACCGCATCTTCATCCTGATCAAAACCATATAATTTGCCTTTATCACCTAATCTTTTAATAATCTCCCTTGAGTGACCACCTCCACCAAACGTAACATCCACCACCACATCATCACCTTTCAAGTTCAAACCATCAACTGACACTTTAAGCAAAACAGGATCATGATAATTCGTCATGCTGCCCGTTGTTTTTAGAACCTCCCATCACTTCTTCAGCTAAGCTGGAGAAATCATCTGGTTCATCAGTTAACAAATTATTATAAGTTGTTGCATCCCAAACCTCTATTCTGTTAGAATAGGCAAACAACACTACTTCCTTTACCACCCCTGCATAACCCAACATTTGTTTGGGAAACAAAATTCTTCCGGTTGCATCAACTGTTAATTCTGATGCACCTCTATAGAAATACCGAATAAAATCTCGGTTCTTTTTAACATATTGATTTAGCTTGTTTACCTCAGCACTAATTCCTTCCCACTCATTTTTTGGATACAACACTAAACATTTTTCAAAACCTCGATTTAGGACAAATTTCTCCTGAGCTGCTGGATCCAGCTGCTTTCTCAGACCCGAAGGAAGCATCAATCTTCCTTTCGTATCTAGCTTACACTCAAATTCTCCAATGAAATTTGCCATACAATAGACTTTATTTCAAGCTTTTAATTTTTAAAATGTAAATATAGACACTTTTTTACCACTTTCTACCACTTTCTACCACTTTGTTGATAACTTTTAGCTTTTTAAGCCCGTTTTTGGGGCCACAAAAACATACAAATAATTGATTTTCAATAGACTTTAATGTTGATAAAAAGTGGGAGGAAAAGCGTGCTTAAATTCTATTTCAGAACTCTAATTAAGTTTGTTTGAATTAAGCTAAATTTGTCCCATGAAATAGCCACGAACAAAAGTTTATAAAATGTGATAAAACAATCATGAGCAAAAGTTTCTCACACAGAAAAATGATTACAAAAAGAGTTACATGTGACTGATAAAGAACAATAAATATAACCACATAGGTGCATAGTTTTTTATAGAAAGTTCTTGATAGAAATTCATAGTCGTATCTCGCCTTTGGCGAGATAATCTATACGAAACTATATATTTCTTATCAGTCAGCAGCACTATGTGTCTATGTGGTTAAAAATAAGAAACTACAAAACACAAACAGATGAAAATTAAATCAGCAGAATTTGTAATTAGCAATACCAAACTAGACTTATGTCCGGCACCCAACATGCCTGAATATGCTTTTATAGGAAGGTCTAATGTGGGAAAATCTTCCTTAATAAATTACCTTACCAACAACAAAAAACTGTCTAAAATCTCTCAAACTCCAGGAAAGACACAACTTATCAATCATTTTTTAATTAATGACAATTGGTATTTGGTTGATTTACCAGGATATGGCTATGCTAAAACATCACAAAAAAACAGGCTGAAATGGCAAGGTTTTATTTCTGAATACATTCTAACCAGAGAAAGTTTATTAAACCTTTTTGTCTTGATAGATTCGAGACTTCCTCCACAAAAAATCGACCTCGATTTTATGGAATGGCTCGGTGAAAAACAAGTTCCTTTTGCCATCGTTTTTACAAAAATTGATAAAATTAGCAGCTCTGTATTGAACAAAAACTTATTGCATTACAAAAAAGAAATGTTGAAATATTGGGAAAACATGCCTCCTTCGTTTACATCTTCTTCAGAAAGCAAAATAGGCGGAGAAAAGATTTTAAATTATATTGAAGAGATTAATTCTACTTGGGGTTAAAAAGTACTTATGAGTGCCTTGAGTATTTAAAAGTACTTAGAGTTAGGAGTATTTAGGAGTACTTAGAAATGATTTGATGTGTGAATTAGAAACATCAAACCTCGAACATCAAACGTTTAACTTTAAACAATAAATGAAACTGATAACAAAATATTTTACCGATTTAAGTGAAGAACAATTAGCACAATTTGCTATGCTGGCTCCGCTGTACAAAGATTGGAATGCTCAGATTAATGTAATTTCCAGAAAAGATATTGATGAGCTTTATCTGAAACATGTCTTGCACTCCTTAGCAATTGCCAAAGTGGTCAATTTTAAAGACGGCACAGAAGTGTTGGATGTAGGTACAGGTGGTGGTTTTCCGGGAATTCCATTGGCTATTTTGTACCCAAATTGCCAATTTGTTTTGGTAGATTCTATTGGCAAGAAAATAAAAGTGGTAAACGAAATTGCAGACAGATTGGGCTTAACCAACATAAAAGCTTACCACCAAAGAGCTGAAGATGTTAGCGGACAATTCGATTTTATAGTTACCCGAGCGGTAACGCGTATTGCAAAATTTTTACCATGGGTAAAAGGCAAACTCTTGTCTAATGGCGAACACGAACTTAAAAACGGCATTTTGTTTTTAAAAGGTGGCGATTTGGCTGATGAAATTGAAGAAAGCAACAAAAAAGTAGAAATCTTTCCTATCTCCAACTTTTTTGATGAAGAATTTTTTGAAACCAAAGTAGTGGCTTATACTAGAATGAAGTGAGTCGCCAACTTAAAAAATCATTCAATTGATTTAGAATAAATCAAATTACTTTGGTTTTGAAGATTAACCAATTCCACATAAAAATCTCTTTCTTTCATTTTTCCGGTGGCTACATGCTCCAGAATACTGGTAGATATTAACACCACATCTACAATTTGGAATTGAGGAATAGACCCTTTATAAATTACTTTGTATTCTTCTTGTTTTATCGCGTTTTTGGCATTGTCCTCAGCTGTCCAATTGCCTTGCGTGGTTTTAGCTTCATACAAGGATAAATAAATATTATTTTTAGCATTGGTCAAATCTCTGTTCGGCTGCACTTCCATATCTAAAAAAGATTTTTTAAAATTATCATAACCATCATCAGAAAAAACATAATGTTCTGCCAAATTTATCGTATCGCTAACCATAAAAAACTTTGCTGTTAGACTTCCTCCTTTCAAAGTATCGGGAATATAAATTTTAAGCGGATGATATCCCACATAAGTAAAATTGATAGTATCGTTTGGAAAAACATCTATGCTAAAATTTCCATTTTGATTGGTAGAAAATCCTTTTTTGTTATTAATGGTAGCATTTACGCCTTTAAGCGGAATAGAAAAACTGTCAGAATCGAAAATAACACCTTTAAAATGTATCGGTTTTACTGTTTTTGTGGTGTCTTGAGCTATTGTAAATTGAGCTAACAAGCCAATAAATGCGAATAATGTAATCAGTTTTTTCATGTCTCCTAAAGTTTGTTCTTTCACACAAAGTTAGTTATTTATTTGAGGCTGAAAGATTTTATACATTAGTATTTAGGACATCACTGTTACTTAAATTAAGAAGGCTGGATAATTCCAGCCTTCTTAATAATCACTTTAATAACTATTTAATTTTTAATAAATCGAGTATGTAATAATTTATCTTTTAAGACGATTTGCATAGTGTATATTCCTTCAGTTAAGTTAGATACATCAATTTTATCAGCACTGATTAAATTAACATTTTGTGCTTTACCTGTTATATCATAAATAATTATTTTTTCTATCTTATCCATCACATTTATATTAAGTATATTAGTTGTTGGATTAGGATAAATAGATAACTCATCATCATTACCAACCATCATATCAATACCTGTAGAGCCTGTTAGTTCTGCATAATAACCAAACAATCCGGCTGAAGCACCATAACTAGATGTGGGAACAGAAATAGAATATAAAGCAGACATATTTGGGTTAACATTTGCATCAAGAGTCCAATTATTACCACCATCAGTTGTTTTAATAATTTTACCTGTTAATATACATGCATATCCTAAATTAGCATTAACAAAGCTTAATTCTTGAACAGATGATGTTCCTGCTGGATTAGTAACTTGCGTCCAATTTTGTCCTGCATCAGATGTTTTTATAAGTAAGCCATTAACATCACACCCAATTACTCCATTATTTGCATCTGTAAAAACAATAGTATTGAAATAATTATTATAAATTCCTGTAATTAAAGAATCCCAAGTAGCTCCTCCATCAACTGTTTTATAAACTTTCCCTGTTCCTCCTCCCGTATTATCACCACCGGCAATATATCCAGTATTAGCATCTGTAAAGAATACTGATTTTAATCGTTGAAAATATGATGGCATTGTAAGTGGAGTCCAGTTAGCACCACCATCTGTAGTTTTTAACACCATCATTTCATAATAACCTCCGGCAATATATCCAATATTTTGATCAACAAAATAAACCGACATAAAAGCTTCAGGTGTACTAGTATTAGGGTTAATAAAAGTTTGGGAGGTCCAATTATTGCCACCATCAGTTGTTTTGGCTATTAATCCACCTGCTCCAACTGCAAATCCTAAATTCGAGTTAACAAAATAAAAATCATTAACTGTTTTTCCTGCAACACTAAAAACATCCGTCCAAGAAGATCCTCCATTCGTTGTTTTGCTTATTTTCCCGTTTCCTCCTATAAGTGCCGTTATTCCTCCCATAAATCCTACGTTATTATCAATAAAATGTATGTCATCTACGTAATAATATCCTGCTACAGGACTAGGGTTTACTGCCCATTGTGCAAATGTTAATGATGTGGATAAAGTTAATAGTAGTGACAAAAAGTAATTTGTTTTCATAATTTTAAGTTTAAATTGTTATTTATTATTTTAATTAATAGTTACTTTTTTTTCACAAAACTATTTGAATCGAGACTATTATCGTTCACCCGAATGGGTGAAATAGGGATTTATTTTACAAATCATTAAGTTTATTTACTGCCTGAGTCCTATTTTTCACATCTAACTTTTCGTAAATATTTAATAAATGTGTTTTAACAGTATTAACTGACACAAATAATGCGTCTGCTATTTCTTTATTAGTTTTTCCTTTAGATAACTCTTCAAAAACCTCTATCTCTCTTTCAGACAAAGGGGTTGATAAAAATGAGTTGATATTATTAATTATTTCAATTACATCCGATTTATTATCATCAACAATCTTGGTATTAATATTTGCTCTAAGCACATCAATTTCTTTCATATATACTTCTATCTGATGTTGAGCTTTAAGAGCTGCTGTTCTTTTTTGTTGTTTATAATTTTTAAACCATAACAAGCTAACTGTAACAAGTAAAACAAAAAAGGTTATCAAACCATATAAAGTATAATTCTTTATTTTTTTATCTTTTTCTAGTAGTTCAATATTTTTTTGTTGAAGTGCTATTTTTTGTTCCTTTTTTTCAGTCTCATATTTTATTTCCAACTCTGCTATTTGCTGAACTTTTGACTCATTAAGCAAAGAATCATTCATATTATAAAGTAAAAGTGCATATTCATTTGCCTTTTTATAATTCCCCTGATCTGAATAAGCTTTATTTATTAGAAAGAAATTATGTAATAATAATGGTTTAAAATCTATTTCTTTAGCTTTCTCTATACTTTCTAAAAAGAAAAAAACTGCCTTTTCACTTTTTTGATTATCCAAATAAGTTGCTCCTAAATTATTTAAAGCAATGGACTCTCCTTTTTTATCACCCATATCAATAAATGCCTCCAATGCTTTCTTAATTGAACTTTCAATTAAATAAAAATTTTCTTCATAATCTAAATCACTAGCCAAATTCAATGAAATAATTGCAATCATTCTATTATCTCCTGATAGTTCCGCTTCTTCAATACCTTTTTTATGATATTCTATCGCTTTTTCTAAATCATCAATCTCCCTATATAGTAAACCCAAAGAGTTATAAACCATTGCTAACATATAATGGTTTTCTATTTTTATAGCTATCTCATAGGATTTATTAAAATATTTAAGAGCATCTTCATAATTTTGTTGTAGTTTATATAGGTTCCCTATATTATAGTATATTTCGGCTATATTTATATCATTATAATTTTTTTCCTTTTCAATTATTTTTAAGGACTTTATATAATAGTCTATCGCTTCAACATAACTTCCTTCTTGCTCTTTAATTAGTGCAAAAACATTATATGATGCGGCAATACCTTTTAAATAATTTAATTTTTTAGATAACTCTAATGATTCTTCAGCTCTTTTTTTAGATTGCTTCGGATTTGATCTTAGAAGATTAAGAGCTAAATCTTTTAAAACAATAACTTTATTAGTATCTTCTTTTGAGTTTTTCAACTCTAATAATAACCGAACAACTGTGGTATCTTTTATACTTTCATTATTTAATGAGCTAGAATAAGCTTTAAAGATTAATAATAAAGTAAATAAACCTAAAAATATTTTTTTCTTCATCTCGCAATAATAGGCACTTTTTTTTTAAACTCATTAACCTATTTAAATAAAAATAACCATTAAACTTTACGGTCAATAACCAAATCACTATACAACAAAACTTCCCAACTTATAAATACTTATAAGTACTAAACATACCCCAACATTTTATAGGTAATAAATCCAACCCATTCGTGGAAAAGCGTTTCCCACTTAGCAATGGTATAAGTATCGGGTAAAAACAGATGGTCGAAAATAAACTTTCTTTTTCCGGCATAATGATCTACACTAAAAGGAGTAACAGCAATACCTACTTTTTGAAAACAACGTTTGGCTCGTGGCATGTGATAGCCTGATGTTACCAACAAAAACTTTCCATCAGCAAAATCATTATTTAAAATTTTAGCAGCATTTACTGCATTTTCTCGGGTGTTTTTAGATTCTTTTTCAATAATTATATCTTCCATTGGCACACCAATATCAGCTAAAAACCCCGCCATTATTACACCTTCTTTTTCATCTGGATTGGCAATACTTCCAGAACCACCTACCAACATAATTTTTTTTGCTTTTCCTGTTTTATACAACTTCAACCCATGTAAAAATCGGTCTGTTGATGCATGAAAACCTTCCAATCCGTTTTGTTCATCAAAAGAAGTAAAACCGCCCAACACAACAACAACATCATAGGTTTCTGAAATTTCATCATAAGTTGGATTTCGCTCTTCGTACCAACGAAAAACTTCATCATTTATAAACGGATTGGCAAAAAAGTAAAGCAAAGAACAAGCTATTATCAACAAAGTTTTCTTTCGCTTGGCAGATTTAGTTAATAATGCCCAAAGCAATAACCCAATCGCCCAAATTAATGGTGAAATTAAAAAGTGTAGTATTTTAGATAGGATGAAAAACATGTTTAATTCAAGGTTTCAAGTTTGAGGTTATTTATAATTTTCACATTGTTACATTTATTTAGCTCTTCCCGGATTTTCTTTTATAAAAGCTTTCCATCCTGTGTATCCTTTTTCTCCAACAGGTTTTCCCATCTGAAAATAATGACAAACCGCTACTGCCAATCCATCGGAAGCATCTAAATGCGTAGGTATCGTTTTTATTTTTAGCAAAGAAACTAACATCCCAGCAACTTGTTCTTTAGAAGCTGTTCCTTTGCCAGTAATAGATTGCTTAATTTTTTTTGGCGAATATTCTGTTACGGGAATTTCTCTCGACAACGCCACCGCAATAGAAATTCCTTGTGCTCGTCCCAACTTCAACATCGATTGCGGATTTTTACCCATAAATGGTGCTTCAATAGCTACTTCATCGGGTTTGTATTCATCAATAAGGTAATTGGTTCGCTCAAAAATCTTCTTCAACTTCATAAAATGGGTGTCTATTTTAGTTAAATTGATAGAACCCATTGCCAATAAACTCATTTTGTTATTTTTGATGTGAATTACTCCATAACCCATAATTGTGGTTCCGGGGTCTATTCCTAATATTATCTTATCTTTAACCAATTTTTGCTACCTATTTTGAATTCACATAAAAAATCATACAAATATATCAATTTACTTGCTAGGATAATTATTGGCGTTTTAGCACTTATTTACATTTATTTCCGATTAAAAGATGATATTGACGGACACTTTGCTTCATTTTCTGTTTTAACTACCGAAAATTATATTTTACTACTTATTGCATTATTGTTAATGCCTATAAATTGGGGAATAGAAGCTTATAAATGGAAATTTGTTGTCAAAAAGTTTGAAAACGTTCCATTTATAAAAGCTTTAAAACATGTGTTTGCAGGCATCACTATTGGATTAACAACTCCCAACAGAATTGGAGAAATTCCCGCTAGAGTTTATTTGCTCGACAATAAAATTCACTTAACGGGCTTAATTGGTGTTACGTTTTTGGCTTCTTTTAGTCAGGTTATCATTACTTTTTTAGGTGGATTTGCTGCTGTACTCTTACTAAAAGAAAATACTATAATAAAAGACCATTTTATTTTATGGACGATAGTCGGAAGCATCATAACCGTATTGTTATTTCTTGTTTATTTCTACTCCAAAACTTTATTGACTTTCATCCAAAAAATACCCTTCTTGAACAAAAAAAAGTGGTTGGAAAAATTCAGCTTTTTAAGCACTCAAGAAAAAAGTACAGTGTTATTTTTTAGTTTAGTGAGATATTTTGTATTTGTAATTCAATTTTACTTGGTACTCACCGCTTTTCATATTCCGATAAACAATGTTGCGGCATTTAGTTTAATCCCTTTATTTTTTGTAATTAGCTCTTTTATCCCCACATTTGTTATTTCCGAAATTGCCGTAAGAGGCTCTGTTGCTTTAGTTGTTTTTAGCTCAGTTTCTACCGATAGTTTATTAATTATTAGTGCTGCTGTAAGTTTGTGGATAATTAATGTAGCTTTGCCTTCAATTATAGGAATTAGCGGATTAAAACAACTCAAATTTTAGCTTGCAAAGTTTAATTTTATACCTGATTGTCTTTACTTCTACCATTTACTTTTTGTCGATGGTATATATCATTATAGGTTGGTTGAAGCAGCAAAAAAAAGCAACTTTTCAGCAAACAAATCACCCTCAAAATAAAATCTCAGTAGTAATAGCTTTTAGGAATGAAAGCAAAAATATTATTGCTTGTCTTACTGCTTTAGAAAAACAAGTTTACAGCAACAATTTATTTGAAGTTATTTTGGTAAACGACCATTCTGAAGATGACAGTGTCAAACAAATTGAAGAGTATCAAACAACGAGTAAATTAAGCATTCAACTACTTCATTTAAGTTCCAAATATGGTAAAAAAGAGGCTTTACAACTTGGAATTAAAAATGCTAACTATCCCATTATAGCTTCTACAGATGCCGATTGTGAAGTTCCTGAAAATTGGCTTTCATACATTAATCAATCATTTAGTAATAATGAAACAGCCATGTTGCTTGGTCCGGTAGGTTTTAAAGAACAAACTTCTAATAATTTATTGTTAGATAGCTTTCAGGAATTAGATTTTTTAGCCATGCAAGCCCTTACTTTTGGAGCTTTAGGAAATAAGCTCCCAATTTTAAACAACGGTGCCAACATTGCTTACAAAAAAGCAATTTTTGAAAATGTTAATGGTTTTGATAAGCACAAAACTCCTTCGGGTGATGATGTTTTTTTGTTAGAAAAATTTGTTGACCAAAAACGAGTAGTCAATGGTATTTTAGATGAAAAGTTTATTGTTAAAACGGATAAAACCTCAACATTTTCGGCTTTTATCCAACAACGATTAAGGTGGGCATCGAAAGCAAAAAAATACAAAAACAGTAATTTAATATATTTTAGTTCAATAGTTTACATTAGCAACCTTATTCAGCTTTTAATCTATGCTGAAATATTGTTGGTCGATAGTTTTTGGGTTGTTGGTATAATCTTGCTCACTTCTAAATGGCTTATTGATTTTATATTACTATATTTGGCTGCAAACTTTTTTAATAAGAAAAAGCATCTTGTTCTTTTTGTATTTGTAGAGCTTATTTATCCTATATATATTGTGTTCATAGGGTTGTTGGCGTTAATTACAAATTTCAAATGGAAAGGAAGAAGGTATCATGAGTAACAAAAAAAACATCACTAAATCGAAGTCATTGAGCAAAATGGCTTGGCAGAGACTAAAAAGAAACAAGCTTTCTGTTTTTGGTATGTTTATTATTTTTGTAGCAGCAATGATTGCTATTTTAGGTCCTTTGGCTCGTCCTGACAATACTCCTAAAGCAAACGACCAAACCTTAGAATTAACCACAAAAAAGCCAGGGTTTACCATTGACTTGTTAAAAATTAAGAAAAACCGAAAAGCACTCAATCAATCTTGGTGGTCAAAATTTTCTGAAGGAATAGAAAACACTTATCAGGTAATTCCTGTTTATGATTATAGTTTTGAAGGGACTAAAATTGTTGTAGAAAAATACACTGGAGGCGATGTAAACAATGGCCCTATTGTAAAATTTGATTTGGCAGATATTGTTTTTGCTTTATCTAACGAAGAAATTAAAGAAAACAAAGGTGAATTAGAATTTTACACACACGAAGATGGCAAGAAAACCATGACCATTGAAGAACTTCAAAAAGAAATTAAATCGGAAAATATTATTAGAAAAACTTACTATTTAGGAACCGACAAATATGGCAGAGACTTACTGAGCAGACTAATGGCAGGAACATGGATTTCGCTTTCTGTAGGTTTTATTTCTGTTTTCATCTCATTGGTAATTGGAATTACATTAGGAGCTATTGGTGGCTATTTTAGAGGTTGGGTAGATGATGTTATTATATGGATTATTAATGTGGTTTGGTCTATTCCTACTTTATTATTAGTTATTGCCATTACGTTGGCACTTGGTAAAGGACACTGGCAAGTCTTTATAGCTGTTGGTTTAACCATGTGGGTGGAAGTAGCTCGTGTGGTGCGTGGGCAGGTACTTAGTTTAAGAGAAAAAGAATTTGTTGAAGCAGGAAGAGCCTTAGGTTTTACTAACTTTAGAATTATTTCCGGACATATTATTCCCAACGTGTTGGGACCTGTGATTGTTATTTCTGCTATTAATTTTGCTGCTGCTATTTTGGTGGAGGCCGGATTAAGTTTTATTGGTATTGGTGCTCAACCACCTCAAGCTACTTGGGGAAAAATTATTGCCGAACATAAAGGATACATTATTACGGGCAATGCTTACTTAGCTGCTTTCCCTGGAATTGCCATTGTACTAATGGTGTTAGCATTTATCCTTGTTGGCAACGGCTTAAGAGATGCGCTAGACTCCAAAACAGTGGATGATTTACCTGTGGTTTGATTTTTGTTTATCAGTTTTTCATTAAAAATTAAAACTAAAAAAACAGTTTTTCAAAAAATCAACTATCTTTGTATTAACTAAACCATTAATTATGAAAAAATTAAAACTTTCCAAATGGGTATTGATGTTGGCATTAACATTACCCTTAGCTTTTATTTCTTGTAAAAAAGAAAAAGAAAAAGACCCAGAGCCACAACCTGATTATAGTACAAACTCTACTGCTGACAACTGGATGTCAGAATCCATGTTTGAAGATGTCAGAAAAGTAGTGGTAGAAGTAGTAGATGATGAAGGAAAAAGTGCTACTCAAAAATCAAGTTTTACTTTTGGCAATTGTGCCACTGTGTCTATTACTCCTGCTTGGAACGATACAATAACTTGGCCTAAAACATTAACCATAGATTTTGGAACAACCAATTGCATGGGTAATGACGGAAAAAACAGAAGAGGGATTATTACCGTTACTATTTCCGACAGATACAGAAATCCTGGAAGTGTGTTAACGGTTCAATTACAAAATTACCATGTTAACGACCATAAAATTGAAGGCACGAAGCAAATTACCAATAACGGAAGAAACACCAACAACAACCTTTCTTTTACGGTACAAGTTACTAACGGACAAATTACCTATCCAAATAATGGCGGAGTTGCCACTTGGGCTTCTACTAGAACCAATGAATGGATAGCCGGAGAAGCTACTACACTTTTTACTCATGGGTTAGCAGGAATTTGTGACGATGTGTATTTAATTACAGGCTCTGCCAATGGTGTAAACAGAGGCGGATTGGCTTATACCATGCAAATTACTTCTCCGCTAAGAAAAGAAATTTGTTGTCGTTGGTTAGTAAGTGGAACGATAGACATCAATCCTTCTGGAATGTTAACTAGAACCATAGATTTTGGTAATGGAGCTTGCGACCAAAATGCTTCTATAACTATTGCCGGATATACCTTTAATTTTATGATGTATTGATAGACTTTTAAAATAAAAATAAAAAATCCTGTTCAAATGAACAGGATTTTTTTTATAATGTTATCTAATTTTCATTCCACATCAAATTTTACATGCCCGTTTTTCTTAACAAAGTAATCATCAAAAATAGCTTTAGTAATTTGGATAGTTTTTTCTTGATGTTCGATTACCATACTGCTAAAATTAAAATCTCGGCTATTAATAAATTGTTGATTATTGCTTTCGTAAGTATCATTATGTAACTCACCAAATATCATTATAGCGTTAGGTGGTAAAACAACTTTAACTATTGCCGGATTATCATCCAAATCTTCTAGTTCAACTTTATTGTCCCATTGTATTTTACTTGATTTAGATAATTGATAAGCATCTGGGATGTTAGTGAAAATTCCAAAAAAATTGCCTTCATCTAATTCATTTAACTCATACGTAATGGTAATTGGAGCATCGGTTTTATTGCCTACGGTAAAATATTCAACCCAAGAACATCCTGAAATCAACAAAACAGGAATAATGAATGTATATGTTATGAATTTACGCATCTTAAAAAATTAACAAACAACTTACAAAAATAATTAATCCGACCAACATTAAAAACAAAGTGTAAGGCAATATTTCTTTAGCTTTAAGTCCGGTAATTCCCAGCAATGGCAACGCCCAAAAAGGTTGCAACATATTGGTAAGCTGATCTCCGTAAGCTAATGCTAAAATACTTTTGGGTAAACTTACGCCTATATCTTGAGCTGCCTGCACAATTATTGGTCCTTGCACTGCCCATTGTCCGCCACCACTTGGTACAAAAATATTGATTAACCCCGCACTAAAGAAAGTGTAAATAGGATAGGTTACCGTATTGGATATAGAAACAAAAAAATCAGCTATATCAGCTATTAAACCACTGTTTTTCATCATTCCCATAATTCCGAAATACAAAGGAAATTGGATTAAAATTCCTGCTGCTCCAACAATGGCTTCATCCAACGCAGATAAAAATTCCGTAAAATTTTTGTGAAGTGTTATTCCCAATGCCAACAAAAGCATGTTAATGTTATTGGGAGTAAAGAAATCCAACACATTAAAATGATGCACCGTTACAATTTTCACCACCAAATAACACAAAATTGCTCCTCCAAAAAACAAGGAGAACATTCGTGAATAGTCCAGTTTTTCAGCTCCTTCAAGGCTGGTAAAATCTACTTTTTCTGTTTCATTATTACGAGCAATAGTTAATGTAAACTGAGCAGCTGTTGTTCTTTTTCCTAACCAAAACATAGCAAGCGGCAACATTACAATTACCATCAGCATCACCACAATATTCATAGGCGACCAAACCGTTTCGGCATAAGAAATTTTTTCGGGCAGCTGTGCAAGTTGCGATTCATTAAAAATACCTGCCATCATTTCTTTGAGGTGATTATCTTCAGCAACTTTTGCCAGTGACGACCCTGACAAGCCAGCATGCCAAACCATTAAACCAGAATAACCTGCTGCTCCAATTAATGGATAATTTATAGAAAGTTGATGTTGCTGAGCATATTCGCCCACTTTTCTGGCAAAAATAGCCCCGAAGATTAATCCCAATCCCCAATTGAATAAGCTTACTAAAACTGTTAAAAGCGTTACTAAAAAAGCAGCTTTGGCTGTGGTAGTACAATGTTTTACCACCATTAAAATTAAACTATTAAACGGTTTTGTCAATGCCAGTATATGTCCCAACACCAACATCAGCATCATTTGGATAGCAAAAACTAACAACCCGTTATCCCAAAAACCTTGTTCCCAAAAATGCAACACATCATAAGAATAAGCCGCAAAACCACTATTTATGGGTTTGGTGGTGAAAAGTACAATAAAAAAAGTAAGTAAGGTAAGCACTACCGCAATGGTAAATGGCGTAGGAAGCAGGTATTTAAAGGTTTTTGTATATTTATCGGAGAAACTCAAGATAGTTTATGAGGTTATAAGTTTAGAAGATTATCATTTCAACAATACTTTCCAGGCATCTACTATTTTGCCTTGTTTAATTAACACATGAGCATCTTGATGAGGGTTGTTGCCATCATAATAAAATGCTGCTATTTCTTCTTGAGTGGGGAGTTGTTCTACACTTCCTAACAAACCTAATTCATTTCCTGTTAAAATGTTACTGTTTCTAATTTTTTCGGGAATAGCATCTACTCCTATCCCAATAGTGGTAATAGGTTTTGCTACTTCAAACATAGCATGATGGTCGGCTCGGCAATACCAGTTTCCACCCATACGGCTTACTAAATCAATTTTTTGTTGGTCTATCATATCATTTTCATCCAACACATTTTCATTAATATGAATTTTTACCACTTCGCAAATTACCAAATTTCCTGCTCCACCATCTTGTCCCAACTCAATAATATCGTTTACTTTACACTCAAATTGTACTGGAGATTCCTTTACTCTAAACGGTTTTATCAACTCAGAAGCAACAGGTGTTAATCCTGATTTTATAAATTCATTTACGCCTTTTTCGTAAGGGGAACTAGCTAATGAAACTTGTTGAACAATAGCATAAGTTACTACATTTATTACTACTTCACGAGTTTCTTTCACATTGTCGAATGTATTTTTTGTAGCTCCTGTTCTACCACTTCTGGCAGGAGAAAAAACCATAATTGGTGGATTAGCACTAAACACATTAAAAAAACTAAACGGACTTAAATTCGGATTTCCATCTTTATCCACTGTACTTGCCAATGCAATTGGTCTCGGTCCAACACCTCCCAATAAATAATGATGAAGTTTTGGTACAGGTATTTCTTTAGGATCTATTGTTAACATAAATTTATATTTTATTTTTTAAGGTAAAGTAATTTCATTGGTTGCACCATACACCGTAACCGTTGCACTATTATCGCATCCTGAGCCAAAATCTAAGGTTCTTAACGCTAATTTTTCAGGTGTTACTAAAGCTATTCCGCTGCTTACCCAATTGCAATTTCCTAATTGAGTTAACCCATCTGTAGAGGCGGAGAAGCTATTTCCAGCAAAAGTTCTTCCTGTGGCTGTCCCTGTAATTTTATAGGTATCATCAGCAAAATCAGCAGTAGTTGCTCCACTTTCAATAGTAAAATTCTGATTGGTGCTAAAATAAATTGCTCTATTTTTTCTACCCTCATCTATCTTAAAATCATTAGCTATCATCACAAAAATAGGTTGATTATTGGTATTGCTAGTCAACGAATAATTCAATGAACCTTCAAAATAATATCCATTATGGTAATAATTATGAAAACTGATTTTAGCTGTTGTGCCCAGCATATCGTATTTTGAGGTAAATTGTGCTTTAATCTCTCCATTTCTGGTAACTCCATTATTAGCACAATCGGTGTTAAATTGAATTTTCAACCACATTGGATTAGTGGTGGTGTCAATAATTATGGTATCGCAACCAAACAACGTTGTTGCATTGATTAATGGATTAGCTACAATTCCCTGAGAGTTCATTGCAGCTTGATGTACCATTTTAAAAACATCTTGAGCCATAGATTGAGCTGTGGCATAATCTTGAGAGGTTTTAGTTGTTTTATCTTGATCTCTATCCGATTTTCGACAAGCAAACAACATAGAAACTACTAATACAAATAAAATTATTTTTTGCATATTGGTGAATATTAAATTGTAGCCTAAAATTAGTGGTTTTTTTCTTATTTCCTAATCTGAAGGTAAATTAGTTTATGAGGTTAAAAGATTAAAAGTTTATATTATTAAACTCACAAACTTGTTTCTCGCAAAGTCGCCAAGACGCAAAAGTTATTCAACTTCTAAATACTGTTAATTCCTAAATACTCTTCAGCTAAAAATATTGTACATTTGTTCGAACAAAAATCATCAAAAATAAAATACATTTATCCATATCGATATGCCATCTTAATGGTACTGGCTATTTTGGTTTGCTTATGGCCACTTTCGTTGTTTGTGGTTGTACCCAAATGGGATAACGTTAATGCCTATCTTCCTTATCGTTACTTTATTAGCGATTATTTATGGAACGGACATTTCCCTTACTGGAACAGTTTTCAAAACATGGGATACCCGGCATATTCCGACCCTCAAAGTGGTATGTGGAATCCAATAACTTGGTTCATCATGCTTTTTGGTAAATACACCATGAAATCATTAATAATTGAACTACTTTCTTACTTTGTAATTGCAGGCTTGGGAATGTATTGGTTTATTAAATCACTTTTTAAAGACGAAAAAACAGCTGCCATTATTGGCTTATGTTTTAGTTTATCGGGATTAATGGTAGGTTCCGCTCAACTAATGGTTTTCTTAGCTGGTGTAGCTTGGTTGCCTTGGTGTTTGGGAGCTTTATATCAATTTTCTAAAAATTTCAAGCTAAAATATGCTATCCTTTCAGGGTTATTTATTGCTTTAAATACCACTTCTGCTAGTCCAGCTTATACTATTATTCTAATATATTTTTATTTTTTCATCTTCCTATATTTCTTTTGGCAAAACAGAAAAAACAAACAACAACTAAGTTCTATTTTTATAGGAGGAGCAACAATGGTAATTGTCTCAGCCATTTTATTGCTTCCTTATATTATGTCTTTTATAGAATTTGCTCCTTACTTCAACAGGTTATCAAAATTACCTTACGATAAATTCTTGCTTTCCAATCCATTTACCTTTATAGATTATATTTCTTTTCTTTTTCCATATGGTGTTATTAGTGATTCAGAAATGTTTAAAGGAACAGATTTGTCGCTCCGAAATGCTTATATTGGTATCATTGGGCTATTTTTCTTTATCGTAGGATTTCTTAATCATTACAACAATAAAAAAGTGTTATTGCTTACTTTCTTAGCTTTAGTATTTTTAATTATCGCCATGGGAAGCAATACTTTTGTTTACCAGTTACTCTATCACTTACCAGGTTTTGGCGTATTCAGACATCCATCATTTTTTAGAACGTATGCGCTTTTTGCCATGCTCATTGTTGCTGCTTATGGATTAAAAAACTTCCTGCAAACACCAAAGTTAATTGGTAAAAATAAGTATCTAATCTATTTATTTGCAGCACTTATTTTGCTAGCAGGATTAGCATCTCTAACAAAAACTTCTACCAATGAAATTAGCACTAACATTTTGAATTTGTTCGATTTAACGGAGTTTTCAACCAACTTTTTAGCCACTCACGTAGTAATTAATGTTGTAGTTTTGTTAATGATTAGTGTATTGGTTTTTCTGCTCAAAAAAAGTTTAAAGCTTTCTGCTTTTGCTGCACTTTTTACCTTTGCTTTTTTAGATTTAGGTATGCAAACACAACTTACTTTCCCAAGTACAATTTCCTACCCTTATGCGTATAGTAATTTTAGCACCTACTTTGATGAATTACCCAACGAAATCAGTCAAAAAAATAATGACAAACCTTTAATCTATTTTGACGAACATCAGGGACTAAGCTATACGCAAGGAATATGGAAAAACATGTCCACTTTTAACAAAACCATTTCTTATGTGGGGTATAATCCTTTTCAGTTTAGTGCTTACGAAAGTGCCACAAGAAACAAGTCACTTGATTTTAATATTCAAAATCCGATATTTTTCTTTGCCAAAAAAGAAAGACAAGCCAACGATAGTATTCAAAATGGTTTAATTTGGAGTGCTCCACAGCTTTATGAATTCCAACCTGAAAAAACAAATCTTGAAAACAGCTATATTGGCTACAATGAATTTAAAACTACGCTCGAAAATAACGCTGAAACACCACAATGGTTATTGCTAAATCAAAATTATCACCACGGTTGGAAAACTTATTTCAATGACAAAATACTGGACATCCAACCTTTAAACGAGCATATTATGGGGGTTGTAATACCACCTAAAAGCAAAGGTGAAATACATTTTAGCTATTCTTCTAATTTAATGATTTACTATGCGTTGATAAGTATGTTAGGATATATTTTAATAGTTGTTTATGTAATAAAGAAATTTTTGTTGAACAAGAAATAGAAAAGCGTTAATTAAGTGATATTTTTGCAATCCTTTAAGGCTCCGTAGCTCAACTGAATTATTTAGATTTAGTTAACCTACTCCACTTAAGGCTCCGTAGCTCAACTGAATAGAGCATCAGATTTCGGCTCTGAGGGTTGGGGGTTTGAATCCCTCCGGGGTCACAGGAGCGGACAAATTGGTAAAGTTTACCTTTTGTCCGCTTTTTTGTTTATTTAAGCTTGTTGATAGACAACGAACTAACTCCATAACGGAATTTGCTCTTTGGGTTTGAACCCTGTCATTTTTTCGGTCATACTCTATTCCTTCGGGGAATAGAATAGTTTGAAGTTTTTGTTTGTCTGTATAATCTCTCGAAGCCCATATAGTATTCAAATTACAGAATAATTTTAATGATTCATCAAGGTAAAAATCAAGGTTTGAACTGTTAAATCCATCTTGTTTAATTTCTTTTTCTATTCCGTCTTTTTCAGCTTTATATTTTTGCACGAATTTTTGATAGAGTTCTCCGTCTATTTGTCCTAATACATATCGTTCCTGAACTTTTTCAATTTTCTCGTTAATAGCTTTTAAATTGTATTTTAAAGTAGCCGTATTATCTTCGTTCGATTGGTTGTAATAGTCAAAGGTATATTTCAATTGAACTTTTAACGGTGCTATCATAGCTTTATCTATTTGATAGTTTGATAACAGTTCTTCAAATTGTTGGTGTAGTGCTTGGGTATTCCGATTGCAGGAACAACCAATGGTTTTACATTTGTAATAGTAAAGCCCTTTCTTTTTTACTAAAAAGCCTGTTAATGGACTTCCACATGAGGTACATTTAGTAAATCCTTTTAAGGGTAAGTTTTCGTTGCCTGCACGGTGTTTTCCTTTCGGGTTTTTAGATTGAATGCCATTTACTTTTAAAAAGATGTTTTTTGATACGATTGCAGGGTGTTTACCTTCAATTATCTGCCCATCTAATAAACTATGAGAGATTAAACCACAGTAAACAGGATTTTTAAATATATCGGTCAGCCGTTGTTTGTATATTTTTAGTCCGTATTTTTTTAGGCGTTCTACAATCTCTACATTAGATAAATTTTCATCTACTTTCCATAAAAAGGCTTTGCGAACCAGTTTAGCATCATCGCTTAGTTGAATGATAGGGATATTTTGCTCATTTCGGGCATTTTTATAGCCTAAAGGGGCTGTTCCCATCCAGTAACCATTTAATAGGCGTTGTTTCATTCCTGTAATGGTTTTTTCTCTGCGTTGGTCATTGTCATACCTGCTAAACAAAAAGTTAATGTTTTGCATAAATGTTCCACTTGATGTTTTGGTATCGAGGGGTTGGGTAACGGACAATACGTCTATCCCTTTTTTATTGAGTTGTTCTACGGTTGCTATGGCACTTGCTCCTGCTCGTGAAAATCGGTCAATACTATAAACTACAATGTTGGCTATTTTGTTCTTTTTGACATAGGTTAACATTTGTTGAAATTCTTTTCGGTCATCTGTTTTGGCACTTTCGTAAGTACCTCCAAAATAACCGCAGATTTCAAAGGATTTGTTAACGGCAAATTCGGTGCAATATTTTTTTTGGCTTTCAAGACTGGTATTGTCTTGTTGTTTAATGTCTGATACTCTTGTATAAATGACAGCTCTGTTGTTGCTGATAATTTTTTGGTTATTCTGCTTTGCGAAGCATTGGAACTGATTGAGGTTGCTCATAGTTGGCTACAATTTTATGAGTAATTAATGTTAATTCTTTTAATGTTGTAATTATCTCTAAAGCTTGTTCGTCAGATAAATGACTAAGTCCTTCAAATTGACGTAATTCGTCAATAGTGATGGTTCTTAATTCTTGTTTATCTGTTTGTAAAGACACTTGCGTAAAAATGATTTTATTCGATAATTTTTATCGAAGTTATCTATCATTTTCACTCATTTTTAGTTTGAGAAATTATTGACTAATAAATTTCATCTTGTATCTAAAACAGGATATTATTTGTTTAGATTGGATAAAATTGATCGTCTTTTCTCTTGTCTTTTTGAACAAAATTTTTAAAGAACTTAATTTAAAAGTGGGAGGTAAAAGAACCCCTACTTAGGTTGTCTCAACACATAAATCATGTATCCTAAGGATGTTTCCATAACCTAAAACCGTATAGGGGCATATCATTCAGAGAATGATACATAATTCAAAATGTTGAGACAAAACAAAAATATAAAATAAATTTCAATAAAAAGTAGTTAATCTTATAATTTAATCTCAACTATATACATTTCGATAATTTCACAAATTAATAATGCTAATGCCCATATTCCTCACTTTCTTCTTCTGTATTTTTCATTTTAGCTAATAATGAAAACACTCCTTTGGCTTTTATATTATTATTTCTTCAAAGGAAAAGTATTCATAAACTATTTTATCAAAACCTCATTTTTTGGATTCTTACTGCATTTAAAATTGCGAGAAGAGCCACCCCAACATCAGCAAAAACCGCTTCCCACATAGTTGCTATTCCTCCTGCACCTAGAGCAAGAACAATTAACTTTACTCCCAATGCTAAAATAATATTTTGCCAAACAATTCGCTTGGTTGCTTTACCTATTTTTATAGCGGTTGCTATTTTAGATGGATGGTCGGTTTGAATTACTACATCAGCCGTTTCTATGGCAGCATCACTACCTAATCCTCCCATTGCCATGCCCACATCAGACATTGCTATTACAGGAGCATCATTAATACCATCACCAATAAAAGCTATTTTTCTACCTGCTGCTTTCAATTTACTAACTTCATTAACTTTGTCTTCTGGTAATAAACCACCAAAGGCTTTATCCAATCCTAATTGTTTTGCTATTTTATCAACTACAGATTGCTTATCTCCTGATAGCACCACCACCTCTCGTATGTTAAGATGATGTAATGCCGTTATTGCCTCTACAGCATCTTCTTTTATGGTATCTGCAATGGTTATGTAACCAGAAAATTTTCCAGCTATGGCTATTAGAACTATAGTGTCTGTTATTGCCGAAATTTTTTCATCATAAGCAATATTATACTTTTTAAGCAATCTACTATTCCCTGCTAAAATAGTTTGATTGTTTAGCTCACCTTTTAAGCCGTGACCAGAAATTTCTTCTACGTTTTTTATTTCAATGTTTTTAAAATCGACTTCGGCATATTTTACAATTGCTTTGGCAATTGGATGGGTTGAGTAGGTTTCTATTGCAGCTGCAATATGGAGCAATTCTTTTTCCGATAAACTTTCTGAAACAATTTTTTGAACCTCAAAAACTCCTTTAGTCAATGTTCCTGTTTTATCCATTACCACCGTATCTATTTCGGTCATTTTATCTAAATAATCAGATCCTTTAAACAAAATGCCATTGCGAGATGCTGCTCCAATACCTCCAAAATAACCAAGCGGAATGGAAATAACCAACGCACAAGGGCAGGAAATAACTAAAAAGACTAAGGAACGATACAGCCAATCGTTAAAAACATAATCATCTACAATAAAAAAGGGTAAAAACGTTAAAGCTACCGCTAAAAATGTAACAATTGGGGTATATATATTTGCAAATTTAGAGATAAAGAGTTGCGTCTTTGCTTTTCTACCACTGGCTTCTTGAACCATTTTAAGAATTTTAGAGAGCTTGGTATCTGCATAAAGTGCCGTTACTTTTATTTCTGCTACAGTATTTAAGTTAACCATGCCCGCCAAAACAGTATCTCCTTTTTTCTTATCATCGGGTACTGATTCTCCAGTGAGTGCTGCGGTGTTAAAAGAGGCGTTTTGCGTTAGTAGTTCTCCATCAAGAGCCACTTTCTCTCCCGATTTTACTTTAATTATTTCTCCAAGTCTTACATCTTTTGGATGTTTAATTACTGTTGTTTCGTTTTCTAATACATTTACTTCCTCTATTTGTAATTTAAGTAGTGCCTCTATGGAGCGTTTCGCATTGTTAACAGCTGCATCCTGAAATAATTCGCCAACAGCATAAAATAACATAACCGCAACACCTTCGGCATACTCACCAATAAAAAAAGCTCCAATAGTTGCAATACTCATTAGAAAAAATTCATTAAAAACATCTCCTTTAGGTATGCGAGTTATTGCTTTCCATACAACAGGACCTCCAATTATTAAATAGGCTATTCCAAATAAAAATACTTGAAAATAAGTGTTAAACCATATCATTTCAAATTGATTAAATGCTACCCCAGTTACTAATATAAGAAGGCTTACAATTGAAGGTAAGTATGCTTTATACTTTTCAAAATAATTTTCTTTTTTAGGTTGCACTTCGTCTGTTAAACAAACTTCTTTTGAACAGGATTCACTCATATTTTTTTAGTTTAATATTTGAGACATAATTCAACTTGTTTTTTAAATAACTTTCAACATCACCAATTGTTTGGAGTTGCTCTACATCGTTATCAGGTATGGTTATCTTAAATACTTTTTCAAATTCAATCGTTAATTCTACCAAATCGAGTGAATCTGCTCCTAAATCATTGGTGAAATGTACATCGAATTTAATATCCTCCTGACTAATACCAAGTATATTAATCAAGAGTTTATCAAATATTTTTTTGAAATTTCCCATATAATTAATGCCCATGTCCTTCACCTTCTTCTTCAGTGTTTTTCATTTTGGCTAATAAAGAAAAAGCTCCTTTAGTTACTATTTGCATTTTATTGATGTCTATATCTTTAACAAAAGAAATTTCTGAGTAATTATTCTCTGTAACGCCTTTTTGCACTTCTAACATCTCAAAATGGTAGTCTTCCTCTTGCTTCTCTTTTAATTGATACACAAAATACTTCCCATCAAACATTACTACTGCTTCTTCCGGAACAGCATTTACTTTATTTTCATTTAATTCAATCAACGCATTGATATACATTCCTGGTAATAGCATTTCATCCTCCTGTTCTAAATGAGCATGAACTCTTACTGAGCGGTCAGCATCAATTTTTCGCCCAATTAGATAGATTTCAGCTAAACGTTCTTTACCATTTTCGTTAGGTAGTGTAAATCGGATTTTCTGCCCTATCTTTAATTTAACAACATCTTTTTCATAAACAGTCAATTCGGCATGTAGGTGTTCTGTATCTACAATCTCAAACATTACCTCGCTTGGGTTTACATATTTACCAATATTAACATTGACAACGGACACATAACCATTAATAGGAGAATAAATTTTCACTTTTCTGGAAATGTCATTTTCTGAAAAGTTGTTTGTATTAATACCAATGATAGCCAATTTTTCCTCCAACCCTTTTACTTGTGCTTTCATACTCACAAAATCAGACTTTGCTTGCTGAAACACTTTGGCAGAGTTTACATTTTCTTTATTTAATTCTTGTTGACGTTTAAATTCTAACTCCAAGTATTCTAATTTACTTTTTTTGTCTATATAATCTTGTTGCAACTGAACATAATCAGGATGTTCCATTATAGCCAGTACTTGTCCTTTTTTAATTTTCATGCCCTGCAATAATTCTGTGCTATAAACAAATCCACCTAAAGGAGCTGATACGCTAACTAAATTTTGGGGTGGCACATCCATTACTCCATTTACCTTTAAAACATTGCTTAATGTTTTTTGCTCAATTTTTCCCATCTCAATTCCTGCCATTTTGTATTGAGCAGCAGTCAGTTCAACTGCCGATTCTTCATCATGGTGTTCTGTTTCTTCATTTTGGACTGTTTCATCAGTAGCATTGCTACAACCTTGAAATAGTAATATTGATAAAACTGTTAGTATTAAAAATCCTTTAGTAACAAGGAATTTTATGGTATTTATATATATTTTCATTTTTATAATTTTTTTATGATTAATATTTAACTCCGGCTAAAAATTCTAAATGAATAATTGCTTGATTATAATTTTTTAGGGCTTCTAACCACCCTGATTGAATCTGTATCCCTTGATGGATAGCTTGTACATATTCTACATATCCAATCGTACCACTCTTAAATGCTTTGTGAGCATTATTTAAAATAAGTTCTGATTGAGAAAGTGCACTTTCTTCATAGTAATTCAAAGCACTTTTATATTTTAAATATTCTTGAATAGCTTGTTGATACTCTCCTTCCAATGTTTTTTCATATTGCTGATAATTTGATTCAGCGATTTCTCCCCTAACTTTTGCTGCTTGTATTTTAGAAGTGTGGGGTCGAAACCATAAAGGGATAGCAATACCTATTTGAAATCCACTAAATCTATCTCCTGAACCAAAATATTGCTCTGTTCCATTTGCATTAGTACCAAGTCCAATTAGGGATTGATTAAAATATCCAATGGTTAAATCAGGTAAAAGTTTTGCACTTTCCAGAGATTTTCTTTGTTGTTGGATGACTATTTCTTGCTCCAAATAAGCTAAAGCGGGATTATTAGTATAACCCGAATTGCTATCTAATGAAATGGTAATTTCTTTTTTAGCAGCTTCTTGGTTTGAAATAACAAATGGCTCATCAATATTTAATAGTATTTTCAACTGACTTTTATAGATTTCAACATCAGACTTAGTCAATCTCAATTTGTTTTTAACTTCCATTGCCTGAGTTTGAGCAGTGGTCTTTTCTAACAAATTAGATTCTCCTGTTTTGTATTTCAATTCGGCAGCTTTAGAGAAATCAGAAAAAATACTATCCAACTTTAGTAATAATTGGAAGTTGGATTGAGCATTGACTAACTCATAATAAGTTGTTTTCACTTCAGCTATTAATTCATTTTCAGAAATTGCTTGTTGATATTCACTACTTTTAATAGTAGCATTAGCGACACTTGCATTTTTAATATAAACTGTTGGAAAAGCAAAGGTTTGAGAGACATCAAAATAGTTGTCATTTTTTACAATACTATTGTATTGCCCGTGCTGCCAATTGAACTGTGTTTTTCCAATATCTGTACTTGTCTTTTTTAATTGTTTATTATATGTTACTTCTAATTTGGCTGATTTTATCGTCAAATTATTTTCCAATGCAATATTAATTGCCTGCTCTAATGATAATGTTTTACTGCCATCGCTTTGAGCAACACCAAGAGAAGGAATAAGTAAAATTCCTATCAATAGTAAGGTTGTGTTTATCTTTACTTTCTTAATTCCTTTTTCAAAATAGATGTAAAGAATTGGTAACACTATTAAAGTCAATAAAGTTGCTGTTAACAAACCTCCTATTACTACTGTTGCTAATGGTCGTTGGACTTCTGCTCCTGATGTATTGGATAATGCCATTGGAAGAAAACCACATGATGCTACTAATGCAGTCATTAATACAGGTCTTAAACGAATCTCTGTACCTTTTAATACGATTTCTTTTAAGTCAGAAAGTCCTTCTTTCTTTAATCGGTTGAATTCTGCTATCAGTACTATTCCATTTAAAACAGCTACACCAAACAAAGCAATAAATCCAATACCTGCTGAAATACTAAAAGGCATTCCTCTTAAATACAAAGCAAACACACCTCCAATTGCAGATAATGGAATGGCTGTAAAAATCAAAAGAGATTGTTTAATGGATTTGAAAGTAAAAAACAGTAAAATAAAAATCAATAATAACGCTACAGGAACAGCTATTGATAGTCTTTGTCTGGCTTCTACTAAATTTTCAAATTGTCCCCCATAAGTTGGATAATATCCTACCGGAAAATCAATATTAGATTCTACTTTAGCTTTAATTTCTTCCACTATACTTTCTACATCCCGATTTCTCACATTAAAACCAATGGTTATTCTTCGTTTAGTATCGTCACGCTGTATTTGATTTGGACCATCTTTAAAAGCTATTTCTGCAACTTGATTCAAAGGAATTTGATGACCGTCAGGTGAGGTAACAAATAAATTACTCACGTTATCAATGTCTTGCCTATAGGATGCATCAAAACGAACAACTAAATCAAATTTACGTTCTCCTTCATATACCATTCCTGAAGATTTTCCTGCAAAAGCAGTTTCAATAACTGAATTCACATCTTCAATGTTCAACCCATATTTAGCAATTTCATTTCTGTTAAATTTAATTTGAATTTGTGGTAAACCTGTTACTTCTTCAACGTACAAATCTACCGCTCCATCGACTGTTTTAATAAGTCCACCTACTTTTTTAGCGTAATCAGATAACACATCCAAATCTTCTCCATAAATTTTAATCACTACATCTTGTCTTGCACCTGTCATTAATTCGTTAAAACGCATTTGAATGGGTTGTTGAAATCCAAAAGTAACTCCAGGGATAACTTCTAAAGCTTCACTCATTTTTTCTGCTAATTCTTCTCTTGTCTCGGCACTTGTCCATTCATCCTTATCTTTTAAAATAATCATTAAATCACAAGCTTCTACAGGCATAGGGTCGGTAGGAATTTCTCCTGAACCGATTTTACCCACAACTTGAATAACTTCCGGGAAATTTTCGAGTAATACCTTTTCAGCTTTAGTGGCTGCCGCAACTGTTTCAGACAAGGAACTTCCTGTCATTACCCTTGTTTCAACAGCAAAATCTCCTTCATCTAATGTGGGGATAAACTCACCTCCCATATTCATAAAAGTAAAGATGCTCAATAAAAATAATGCACTTGCAATAACAAGAACTGTTAGTTTATGTTTTAATGCTAACTGAATAAATGGGTTATAAATCCTTTGAAAAAAACTCATCAATCTATCTGAAATATTTCTTTTATAAGCTGTTTTTCTGCTCAATACTAATGCAGACATCATCGGAACATAGGTTAAGGATAAAATAAACGCTCCTAAAATGGCAAAAGAAACCGTTTGTGCCATAGGTTTAAACATTTTGCCTTCAACTCCTACAAGAGCTAAGATTGGCAAATAAACAATCAGAATAATAATTTCTCCGAATGCAGCAGAACTTCTTATTTTGGAAGCTGCACTATACACCTGTTCATCCATTTGTTTTCTGCTAAGCATTTTAACTCCTGATAACTGCCTGTTGTTGACTATTATTCGATGAACTATGCTCTCAACTATAATCACAGCTCCATCTACAATTAACCCAAAATCAATAGCCCCCAAGCTCATTAAATTACCTGATACCCCAAATAGATTCATCATTCCAAATGCGAATAACATAGCTAATGGAATAACGGAAGCAACTACTAATCCAGCTCTAACATTTCCAAGTAAAAGAATCAAGATAAAAATGACAATTAACGCTCCTTCTAACAAATTTTTTGTTACCGTTCCAATGGCATTATTGACCAGTTTTGTTCTATCTAAAAAAGGTTCAATTACTACGCCTTCGGGTAATGTTTTTTCAATTTGAGCAATTCGTTCTTTAATATTCTCAATTACTTTAGCTGAGTTTTCTCCTTTCAACATCATGACAATAGAACTCACAACTTCCCCTTCTCCATTTCGGGTTGATGCTCCGTAACGAACAGCACTACCATATTGAACGGTAGCTGCATCTCTAATCAAAACAGGATTCCCAGATGGATTATTTTTAATCACAATCTTTTCTATATCTTCAATACTCCCAACCATTCCTTCACTTCTAATAAAGTAAGCATTCGGCTTTTTATCAATATAAGCTCCTCCAGTGTTTTGATTGTTTTTTTCTAAAGCAGTAAAAACATCAGAAATACTAATATTCATACTTCGTAATTTTTCTGGATTAATGGCTATTTCGTATTGTTTTAAGTAACCACCAAAACTACTTACATCAGCTACTCCAGGGGTTCCCAATAATTGTCGCTTAACAATCCAATCTTGAATAGTTCTAAGCTCCATTGCTGAATACTTATCCTCATAACCTTTTTTAGTATGCACAACATATTGATATATTTCTCCTAAACCTGTAGTTACGGGAGCCATTTCTGGAGTGCCAATTCCTTTTGGAATTTGATTTTTTGCTTCGGTAAGTCTTTCATTTACTTGCTGTCTTGCCCAATAGACATCTACATCTTCTTTAAATACAATAGTAACCACTGACAACCCAAAACGAGAAAAAGAGCGTATCTCTTCTATCTCTGGAATAGTTGCCATTGTGATTTCAACAGGGAATGTAATAAGTTTTTCTACTTCCTGTGCTGCCAATGAAGAAGCAATGGTAATCACTTGTACTTGATTATTGGTAATATCAGGTACGGCATCAATTGGGAGTTGTTTTAATGAATAACTACCCCATGCAATTAAGCCCAACATTATAAGACCTATTACCAATTTATTTTTTATGGAAAATCCAATTAATTTATCTATCATAATAGATTATTTTCTTGTTATTAATAAAAATGAATAATTTCCCTTGAAAGGATTCAAAGGAAACAAATGGTGCAATTTAATTACACCTGATTAACAAGATAATGAAGGGGGACCTCTATGAGGAGATGATTTAATGAGAGATAATTGATTCTCATCAATAAAAATAGTATTAAATTCTTGATGTGATTCAATTGTAGTAGGTTCAACAAAAACAGCGAATAAAACTGCTATGATTTTTGTTTTTGATAACCCTTTATAATCAGTACTATTTATTTCTGATGCGGTAAAATGTTGATGAATTATGTCGGATTGTGGATGTTCTAATTCACTTAAAAAACATTCAACAATACACAAAATATCTTCACAAGAATGTTTTTTAAAGGCAATACTGTCACCATCAATTACTTTGGCTTGAACATGATTATGATGCTCATGTTGAGAATCAGATTGATTAATCTCAATGTGCTCCGTTACATCATTAAAACAATGGCAATGAGGAATTAATTCAACTGCAAAAGCAAATGAATAAGTCAATAATAAAAAGACAGCTATTATTAATTTAATCAATTTCATTGATACAAATATAATAAGTTAATATATACCAGCTATATTATTGTGAAAAATTAACAATTAGAGTTGACTAATTATATTTTTAGATTAATCTAAAAATATTTAGTAGGTTTGCAAAAAAATAAACTCTATGAATAAATTTATTGTTTTTACTATTTGTTCTTTAACAATAGTGGCATGTGAAAAAACAATGCCATTTGCACCAGAAGAAAATGAATTATTAGATGGACCCATTGCAGGACTTTCAACTGCCGAACAAATTCAGTTTCTTAAAGGAGATGAAGCTTTTGGAGATGTATTTACAATCGAAGAAGGACTAGGTCCTGTATTTGTTGCCAATCAGTGTGCCAGTTGTCACGCTGGAGATGGAAAAGGTTCTCCTTTTGTAAAATTTACCCGATTTGGACAACCTGACACATTGGGCAACCAATTTCTAAATTTTGGAGGTCCACAACTTCAGCACAAAGCGATTCCTGGATACCTACCTGAACAATTACCCTCTGGTGCAACATCAACAGATTTAATTGCTCCTGCTGTATCGGGTCTTGGCTTTTTAGATGCTGTAAGCGATGCCGACTTAATCTCACTATCTGATCCGAATGATGCAAATGGAGATGGAATAAGCGGAAGACCTCATTGGAATAATATCCCTAATTATGTTCAGCTCAGACCTAATTCAATTTCTCAAAATGGGAGATATATCACTCGGTTTGGAAAAAAAGGAGGAGCTTATGATTTACTTCACCAAACTTCTGGAGCATATAATCAAGATATGGGAATTACTTCTTTATTTGAACCAATTGACCCCTATAGTGGATTAGAATTTGATCCAGAGGTAAGCACACAAACCATTCATAATGTGGTGTTTTATTTGAAGACTTTAAAAGCACCACTTCCAAGAAATCAAGATGATACGGATGTGATAATAGGCAAACAGCTCTTTTCTCAAATTGATTGTGCCAAATGTCACATGCCAACATTACAAACTTCAAATTCACCAATTGCAGCGTTATCAAATAAAGTATTTCATCCATATACTGATTTATTGTTGCACGATATGGGGTCAGGGTTAGATGATGGTTATACCGAAGGGTTCGCTTTAACCTCGGAATGGAAAACACCGGCACTTTGGGGTCTTGGATTATCTAAAGATGCTCAAGGAAGTACTTATTTTTTATTACATGATGGTCGTGCAATGAGTATTGAAGAAGCCATTTTGTTACATGGAGGAGAAGCTCAGCAATCCAAAACGAAGTACAGCCAACTCTCCGAGACTGAAAAGCAACAGTTAATCAAGTTCTTAGAATCACTCTAGTAACATGGAACGTAGAAAATTTATCAAAACTTGTTGCTATTCTGCTATTGGTATTCCAATAGCTGCTACACTCATGCAATCGTGCGGAGGAATTTATTATGCTACTACAAATCGTATTAATGGAAGATTGGCTATTTCAAAATCTGAATTCATCCAGATAAAAAAAGATAAAAAAATCAACAGAAAATTTGTCCTTGTAAAAACAGAAACTCTTGATTTTCCTATTTGTATTTATCATACAGGGGAGAATATTTATTCGGCTTCATTACTTAAATGTACACACAGAGGTTGTGAACTAAATGTTGGCGGTGGAATCTATACCTGCCCTTGTCATGGAAGTGAATTCTCGATTACCGGAAAAGTATTAGAAGGACCAGCAGATAAAAATTTAATGACATTCAAAACAGAAACAGACAATGAAAATATTTACATCTATATCTAAACAAGTCTTAATTGCTTGTTTACTTTGTACTATAATAAGCAACATTCAAGCACAAATCATGGACTCGGTTATTAACCGTGTTCCTCTTGATACTTCAAAAACTTCATTAAATATGGACGCGGTTTACAACCGTCCTTTCCTTACTACGGATAAATTGCCTGTTGCTTTAGGGGGTTATTTGGAGGCTAATTCTTTTTATAGTTCTGAAGATGGAGTTTCAGAGGGATTATCATTTCAAGCAAGAAGATTAACCGTTTTTATGTCTGCATCTATCAGTAAGCGAATTAAATTTTTATCGGAAATAGAATTTGAAGATGGAACAAAAGAAATAGGGATAGAATTTGCAGCAATGGATGTAACGTTTCATCCTGTTTTTAATTTTAGAGGGGGAATTATCATGAACCCAATAGGTGCATTTAATCAAAATCATGATGGTCCTAAATGGGAATTTGTTGAACGTCCAGATGTAGCCGTAAATATGTTGCCTGCAACATGGTCTAATGCCGGATTCGGTTTATTTGGTAAAACACACAAGAAAAATTGGGTATTTGGGTATGAAGTTTACCTGACAAATGGCTTTGACAATAGTATTATTGACAATGAAGATAACAAAACATTTCTGCCAGCAGCAAAAGAAAACAAAGAGCGATTTGAAGAAAGTAACAATGGCAAAGCACTCGTTACTGGGAAGATTGCCATTAAGAATCGAAAAATAGGTGAGATAGGGATTTCGTACATGGGTGGTGTTTATAATAAATTTGAAGAAGATGGACTTACTCTTGATAAACAAAGAAGATTAGATGTGTTTGCTGTTGATTTTAATACCACCATAAAAAAAACAGCTACTTATATCGTTGGAGAATATGTTGTAGCAACTATTGATGTTCCTGAAACTTACACTCAACAATTTGGTAATAAACAGCAAGGTTTTTTTATTGATGTGGTTCAAACTATTTTTAAAAGAAAAATATTAGATTGGGAAAATGCGAGTTTCAATTTTGCTGCAAGATTAGATTATGTCGATTGGAATATTGGAACATTTAAAGAAACGGGAACAAATATAGGAGAAGATTTATGGGCTATATCACCAGCTATAAGCTTTAGACCAACTTCACAAACTGTTTTTAGAGTAAATTATAGATACCAATGGCAAAGAGATATTTTAAATAACCCGCCATCATTAACAGCAGCTTGGTTATTTGGATTTAGCACTTATTTTTGATTGTTAACAGCATTTGTTTTCTTGAATTGGAGGACAAGGAACTGTTCCGTAAGAACAATATACACAACAATCATTGTTGATAGGTTTTAAAACCTTTTTACAGTTTTCACACTCATAAAAATATTGACAAGCATCAGTTGGCATTATTTCTTCTTTTTGGTGTCCACAATTAGGACAAGTGATAGTTGATTTTAATTCTATGGTCATTTTTTCTCGATTTTAGTTACTTTATACCCTGTTGAGTTAACGGCTTTTTCTATTTCAGCAATGTTGGTTTTGGTGTTATCAAACTCCACAACAGCATTTCCGTTTTCATAAGAAGATTCCACGTTGATAATGCCTGACAATTCATTAACAGCACTATTAACATGGTGCTGGCAAGCATCACAAGTCATTCCTTCGATTTTTACATTTACTTTTTGAATACTGGATTTATCCACTACTATTATTTCTTTTTTATTAGTTGAAAAGAAGATGCTTGAGTAATAAGGGAAAGCGATTGAGATAGCAGCAAATAAAGTCATACCTACTAAGAACCCCTTTGCCTGATACCATTTAGGTTTTTCAATGTCGCAACCACAACCATCAGCTTTTTTAGGTTTTAAATGATTATACCATGCGTAACCAATCGCTACTACTGCCAATCCTATTAAGTAGGGACGAAAAGGTTCCATCCAAGATAAACTTCCTGCTACTCCGCCTACTCCTGTAATTGCTGCAATTGCAGGAGGAATACAGCATGAAGATGCTGCCAATGCTGCAATAATTCCTGTTGCGACAGCTCCTTTTGAATTTTTGTTTTGATTTTCCATTAGGATACTTTTTTAATAGATTTATGATTAAATATTTCAAATATATGCTCCAATATCTCTTGAGAATCAGGATGGATATTATAATAAATAGTCTGTCCTTCTTTTTCGTTTTTTAAAAGATCTGTGTCTTTCAATTTTCTTAATTGTTGGGAAACGGCAGAAATGGAAATCCCCAAAATATCGCTCAAATCACATACACATACTTTTTGCTCGTTTTTAATGAGTAATAAAATTTTTAGCCGTGTTTCGTTTCCAACTAAGTTTAATATTTTAGCAGCTTTTTCAATTTGTTCCGATAAATCATTTATTTCCAATATTCCTCTATTGATAAGGTTTACATTAGCACATCCTCTAATGCAATTTTCTTCTGTTTTTTTCATTACTAAATTATTTTAGTGAATACTTAAATACAAACGTAAGAAATATTATTTAAGTAAATGCTTAAATTAGCTTTAAATAATCACGTTATGATTCTCTGATAATTACTCTCTCATCAATTGAATATACCCAGCCGATAACTCCATAACGCCCTTTTTCCATTACCGCTACACGTTCGTCATTTCTCATTTGAACGTCAATTGTAGCTGAACTGTTAAATTTGATGGACGAACCTCCTCGCATTGTTCCTGCTGTTGTTTTTTGAAAAATGATAATGAAGATAGTCTTAGGAAAGTCCTGTAATTCCTGACTCTATATAAATAGAGTAATAACTTTACCAATTCGCCTAATATTTACTAAGTAAAAAATTAAAGTGTAAATAAACTTTTTAATGAAATGGCATACACATACTTGTATAATTCTCCTTTTGATAAGTACCATTGCAAACTATAATAATTTCAATATGAAATTGGTATGTAGCTCTTACGTTGTAACAGAAGTTTCAACTTCGTTTTCTATTCTGATTTGCTCATAAATCTCAAGATTAGAATTGATTGCTTCAATGGATACAACAAAAGAATAAGGTACTTCTTCGTTATTTTTGTTCCAACCTTTATGACCTCTGATTGAAAAACTTAATTCTTCAGGTAATTCAAATGATTTAATAATTGTCCAATCTTTTTGAAGAGTACTATTATTCCTGTTCACACCTGTAACATTACCCCAGTTTCCTCTTTCTCTAATTTTCCATTGTATGACTCCAGTTGCTTCATTGTCTTCATCATTAACATTTTCTCCTAACTCTTTAATAGCTCGTTGGCTGAAACTATTGTAATCCTCATCTAATTTAGAACTTACCCAATCTAACCAAGTTGATAGGTATGATTTCGTTTTTTGTCGTGTTCTTCTCACTTTTGAGGTGTACGCCAAACTTACTTCAATAAGGATGTCATATTCATCCCCTTGATTCCTAATTGATTCAGGTATTTTTAACGAATAAATATGTCCTTCATCAGCACTAATTTTTCCGGTGTTATAAAATGTAATACGCTGTTCTGTGTTTTTAGTAACTCGCTCTAAAGATGGAATACCATAACCATAATACTTAATGCTTTGAGCAGTTGGGTTTATGTTTAATCCATTGGGTAGTCTTGCTCCTTGTACAACCAATGCCCGAATCAGGTTAACATCTTCATCAGGATATAATTTGAGCAGTTGAGCAACAATGTGAGCAACTTTTGGTGCTGCAAAAGAAGTTCCTACCGTATCTTTTCCGTAGGCTGAACCTCCATGTAAAGTTGAACGAATAAGTTCAGGAGAGGTTGTGCTATTCTCTGTAACCGTTTTTATACTTGATTTAGATGCTACTAAACCACCTCCATATTCTACAACATCAGGTTTAATTTTCCCCCAAATTCCTTCTCCTATTCTGGAAAATGCTGAAACATCATTCTCATTACCTAACGATTGCCAATTATCATCTTCAAATGCAGCATGATTGATTGACCCTACCACTAATCCAAAACTACTTTGAGCAGGATTTGCTAACCTACAGTTCGGATTTAATAAAAAGTCAGGATAAACTTCTCCTGAATTAATATAGTGTCTTATTTGACCTTGAGAAATATTACCTGCTGAGATAACAAATAAAATATTGTTCTCATGTGATAAGGAATCAATTGTTGCTGCCCAAGCAGACATATGCTTTTTACGAAAAGGACTGTTTGAATTGACTGATAAATTAAATACTTTACAATCCCCGTTTTCTTCTACAATTTGTTTCATCAATTCAGCAGGAAACTGTTCTAATAAACGATTGTTTCTGTCAAGAATTCTCAGATTACGAACAAAAAATGGCAATTGATAAGTCCCTTCTACATTAGAAATTCCTTTTGGATAAAGCATTGCTCCAGCAACTTTAGTTCCGTGTCCTCCACCCGTTACATGGTCTGCCGTTGAAGTATCATCTTTTACATAAGATACCGAGTTTTCAGATTTAATAGCAGCAGCTAAAAATCGGTGTTCTTCCATTACACCACTATCTATCATCCCAATTTCGGGGTGATGTTCTTCAGGAGGAAGAATTTCTATGTCTGCAATTCCTTCATCTAAATCTGTTCCAATTACTCCAGAAACTCCTTCTACTTCCGTAACCTCAAAAACAAAAGGGTAATTGTGTACCAAATCTTTCAAGCCTTTCCCATTGATTTCTACCTCACAGGAAAAACTATCGTCAAGATTAATAAGACTACTTTTAATCTCTCCGTAATAATTAATGAAATCTCGAAAACTTCCCTCTCTTTCCATTAATAAGTCATCTCGTTCCTCTTGTCTTTGTCGATATTTATTAAGTCTGGTTTGTCCTCCTTGTTTTGTTGGGTCAGGTTCTTTTTCCATAGGTTTAGCAAATGCAACTCCTATTTCAAGTTGATAATTCGTATCATCATCAATATCATTCCATTTCTCCCAAAGTTCTTCTGATAAAATATGCTCAGGTTTCCATAATTCATTATTACCATCTATAATTTCCCACAAATCGGCAATTTTTCCACTACCATGTTCGCTCGTAATAAAATCATTTATCTTTTGTTCCAAAGATTGAAGTCCATCAAATGACGCTCCTATGATAAATCCGTTGTTTTCTTCTGATATAATTTCAATTCCGAATTTCTCTAAATCAAAATCACTAGTTAGAATGTCGGGATTGATTTGTAAAAAGACTGGAATTGTATCACTATCTAAAGGCGGTAAATTTAACTCATCTCGTTCCTGAATAGTTCCTAACCAATTCGTTTTAAGTGTATCCGTGCTTCTTTTTAAGAAACGACTATGCCCTTCTCTATTCTGTTTATTAGCTAATGTTTGTGGATTGGTTTCTCCATTTCCATGAAGTTTGGGTGTACCTGTAATTTTCTGAATAAATTTTAAATGAGGAAACTGCTCCATTGATGGTATTATCGGTTAAAGACTTTATTTTCTTCTAATGCTTCATTTAAGTCTTCCGATGAAATCATTTTTTTCGATTTGATAATGGATTTTTTGGCTGCATCATTAGCAATTTTTTCTACTATGGCAAATGACATTCCCTCCATTTTTTTGGCGTAGGTTTTTAAGTTAATCTTACTAACCAATTTCAGGGCGGAAAATGATGTTGTAAGCAACTTAATAATATCTTCCTGACTTGGTTTTGGTAATTCTATAAAGTCGTCAAACCTTCTAAATAAAGCTTTATCTAAACTACCCTCTAAATTGGTAGTGGCTATCAAAATTCCTTCTCCATTGTATTCTTCTAATAAACCTAGTAAGATATTAACAATACGATGAATTTCTCCAACATCATTGTTTTTAATATCTCTTTGTTTACCTATAATATCAAATTCATCTAATAATAACACACAGGGATAACTTTCAATACTCTCAAATAGCTTTTGTAAATTAGATGCCGATTCTCCTAAGTAAGAGGAAATAATAGAATCAAATCTAACCCTATAAAAAGGTAAGCCTAAATCCCATGCAATTCTTTCGGCTGTCATGCTTTTCCCACACCCCGAAACACCATAAAGTAGAATTTTCTTTCTTGGTTTTAATCCGTGATGAACTAATCGTTCTCGTGCTAAGTATTCATTCTCTATTCGTTGAATTTTACCTTCTACATCAGAGGTCAATACCATTTCATGTCTTAAAGCATCATGGTCAATATGTGTTGCTAATGGTAGTTTGTATCTTTTATCTGCCGGAATTCTAAACTCCGTTTCACGAACCATCTTCAATCCTGATGATGCAGGTTTAGATAGGTTGCTTTCAAGTATAGAAATAAGTCTATTGGCTAATTTTTGATGTCCTTTTTTCTTTTCATCTTCAACTATGCTATAAGCTATCTTCATCAATGGTGAATTCTTATCTCCATCAATAGACCTAAATAGTCTTGTTAGCAATGCCTGATTCATACCCCAAAGATAGTTATTATTAAATACTCTATTTATTTTTTCACCTAACAATTTTTAACAAGAACCTATTAACTCTGTAATATCCTGAGCAGATTATTATTAATGTAAAATTTTTTACCGTCTTCTACTTTTTACTAATACAGTTTAATAAGAAAATTTGGCATAAATTATTCGGTATTTTTGGCATAACTATTTTTATCAAAAGATGAAAAAAATAAAAACAATCCAGCTTAAAAATGTGGGGCATAAATGGAGAGAAATGCTAGCGTTTGGAGAGCAGCTTATATCAAATTTAGGTGATGATATTTTTACTTTTAAAAACAAAACAGAATTACTGTATTACGTATTAAAACAAATACATCCTGTCAACAGGTCTCTTAAACCTGAAGAAGTATCCATTGAAAAAGCTTGTGAAAAAATTATTAGAAACTTTAGATTAGATAGAGAAGCAACTATTAGCTCTCTAACAGATGATGGTTGGAAGGAAATCAAATCTGAAAAGAAAAGCTATACAGATAAGTTTTGTGAAGAAGTTATCGTAGTAGATAAAAATCCAGCCCCTATATATAAATCGCTTTTATCACAAGTCAATAAAGACTTACATGTTATTTCAGAACTGATAAAATGGTATGAAACACAGTCCTGTATTCAGAAATATATCAAAACCAATGAAACACCAAAACGTCACGAAGAAAGAATTATTTATGATTTTTATAAACGATGTATTGCAGAACGAGTTGAAATTTTTAATTATCAAATGTATGGTGTAAAACAAAGAGCATTACAAAAATCCAAATACGCTCCAAAATGGTTAAAAAGTATTCAAGCATTTTCTCAAATGTATAGTGATAGACCTTATCATTTTGCTTATCCCTTTTCTATTCATTATTTTGATTGCCAAATGATTGATTTGTCCGGTCATAGAGTTGGTGAATTTTATATTGATGAAGCTAGAAAAATTCAACAACTTTATTCTGACAATAAAACTGCATTTTATCGTAGATACTTTAAACGTATCCCAATCCTTCAGCATTTTCAAAATTTCAAATTTTATCTTCCCTACCTTCCATTAAGTAATAATAGAGACCTAATTTTCGATGAACTTATCAAGTTATTTAAAGCTCGTAGATGGATTAGTTTTTACGCATTAGCATTACCACAGGTGGAAGGGCTTTTTTCTGAAATGTGTCAAGCTGCTTTTCCAGAAAAAGATTTGAGTCAAAAATCATTATCACATAAGGTTGATTCTGTTAGAGACCTCCATTCAATGGGGTCTAGTTATTTTGATTATTATCAGTATCATATTCCTAGACAACGAAACCGATTTTCTCATACTGGCTACGATGAAGATTTTAAATTAAAATCGTATGACCTACTTGTAGATTTATCTCACCTCTTAAAAATATTTTATGAATTGGATAATCCTCTTGTTAAAGTTAAAAAGCTTCATGTAAGAAAGAATTACGAAGATTTTATTTCCATAAAAGAGTTTACAGACTACTTTAAACTACTTAATTCGTTGAAAGCCCAACAGAAAAAAGACCTCAAAGGTGATATAGAAAAATTTGAAAAAGAGTTTTTAATGCAAAGTTGTAGTGTTGATTATACCTGTTATCAATTGATGCAAGAATTGCCAAACATAATTAAAGAGTTTACAGAGTATCTTGATTCAAGACTCAATATACTGGGTGATAAAATGGATTTTGATAAATTAAAAATTACTGATATTAAAGCTCTATTAGAGGATGAAAAACAACTAGAAATAATTACAGATTCTTTTGATTATAAACCTGATTTGATTGAAACATTAGACGATTATTCCACGTTTATTTTTTCATATAAAAAACACCTTCCATCTCTTCCGAATGAAATAAAACAAGAGTTTGAAAAATTAGAGATAGATTATAAGTTGTTTTTAGAAAAGTTCAAGTACATTTCTAAATGTATCAATGAAAATTAATACAATAAAATACCTATCATGTCTTGGTTAACGTTTAAAACAATTCCTTCTATTTTAACATTAGAAATTTTAGGAGAGGTTAACACTTTCAAAAATTGGGCTAAAGAAACCCATCCAGAGAAGGATATTGATGACTTGTTTGAAGGGTATAAGTTTTCATTAAATTGTTGTTTAAACTCTTTTGTCAGCAGTTTATCAGAAGACCAATTACTAGGAATTGAAAATGATTTTTTATTAAATCGAGCAATAGCTGAAAATATTCCCATTCATCATATCGAAAACAGTTGTGATAAGACCATTTTATTAAAAAATATAAAACCTTATGTGAAAGCCATTATTAAATCAAATTCTTATGATGAACTAGATAAGCAATTAAAACAGTTCAAGACTGCCATATCTTCAAAAATTGATTTCATCTTAAATCATCATATTGAAATTTCATCAGAAATAGAAGTTGATAAACAGACTGTAATAAAGTTATTATTAATAGACTATACCAAAACTTTTCTAATCCAGGTTAACAATAATGGACCAACCGCTAACTTTTTTAATCCTTTATCTACCAATTGGACTAAAAGGGAAAAGAAAGAGCATTATTTTACAGGGTACAAATATGCTATACAATTTTTGTGGTATCAAATACTGGGTAAAGATGAGTTTAATAAAACACATCTTAAAAATTTACACTTAGCTGATTCTTGGAGAACCTATAAATATATCGAAAAAGAAAAGTCAGGAAATCCATTGTATGATATGTTCGACCAAGAATTTCATCTTGAGGAACAGACATGTTTTGATAGTTATTTATACTGGATAACACGAGAGGTAACAGATCCTCTTTCCGATAAATACAAAATACAGATTCGTTCAATTGATTCTCACTTTCAATTTTCATCAAAAAATTATAAGAAAGAATTATTTGATGATTTACTGGATAGAAATAAAGCCAAACAATCTAGTAATATGAGTTGGGAAGATAAAATTAATGAAAGGTTGTATTGGTATCCATTAGAGGTTATTAATTCAAGAGAAACTCAAATGCACTATGGTATTCCCTCTTTTAATACAATGCTTGCGGGAACAGTAGCATTACATAATTCAAAAGAAAGTCCGTTTTCGGAAATAATTGCTGTTAAATTTACTCATCCCCATAAAAATAAAAAAAAGAACGATTATAGTTATGGTGTATTAATTGATACAAAATCTGCTGCGGGTCATTATTCTAGTGGATGGGTAATTTATCAAAATGTCTGTGGTGATTACTCAGGGTTTTCTGGAAGTGAGCATCAATCAAGTGAAAAACTAATCGAAAAATATGAGAAAGAAGGAAAAATTAAATTACGAAAACTAACTATCTCTCTAAAAGATTTTGAAAAAGTTACCAGTCAATACACAAAAACCCATGAGCAACTTAGTATTTTAGAAAAAAATAAACTTATTCCTGATATTATTCAGAAATCCAAAGCCCACTTATTTGAATTATTTACTTATTATGTTTGTTCAAAATCTTCTTTCTATACCGATTTTGAAATTAAATTGAGCGTTGATAAAAACGATAAAGGAAATAAAAAAGGGGAAAAAGATGTTGTTCTTATTAATGATGATGAGATTATCCTCATAGAGTGTAAACTTAATCCCCAAAGTTATAACATGGAAGAACTAATTAAGAAGCAAGAAGAAAAAATTAATACCTTCCCTCAATTAAAAAAATCTTACCAATTTTGGTTTTGGGAGCGACTTTCCATAGAAAATAAACAAATTTTAGAACAGGCTACAATAACAGGCAATAAGTTGTCTTATATTGAAGTAAGTAATCCTGATGAATACCCTATACTAAGAGGGATAGATTTAAAACAATTAAAGTTTATAATGCAAGACTATACAAAGAATGATGATTCTGATGATTTAACTAAAATCAGTTATTATAATATTGATGAAAAGTAATTTATTATTCAATACATTCATCATCTTTCAATTAAACAGAAATAGTAGGTTTATTAATAAAACATTGTGAATTTTAGTCAAATTTAGTGTGTATTTAGTGAACAATTAGTGAAATTTAGTGCTACATTAGTGAATAATTAGTGTGCATTAGTCAATGTTTTCGGGAACATTAAAAAAAGGGTGGATGAAAAATTTAACGATATGTATTCCTTTTAGGCATAAAAAAATCCAGCCCCGAAATGAAGCTGGATTGATAACTATAGAAATTTAGGTTATATTAAGATTGCCGAGTATTTTTATGTTGAATAACTCCCATTTTACTAATGAAATAATTTTTCAAATCATCAGCTGTACAATTCAAATAGGAAGCAATAAGGTCTAAATCTTGTGCAGGGATGTCTGCAAATTCATCTACTTTAATGCTGCAATACCTGTCAAAGGTTCGGAGTGTTTTACCCAACAATTTAGGAAGTTCTTTGCGTACCTTTTTATATTCCCTCATGGGCAATTGCCATAGCTTTTCTTTGATAGAATATTTATAATTCATGTTTTACAGGTTTATTGATAAATACCTGAGAACAAAATAAGGTACAATGAAAAAATCAACTACTGGTTATTAAACATTATTGATTTTTATTCGCTTTTGTTTTGGACTATTGTTTGTTATTAATCAGCTTGTAGCAATTCGGCTTCAAGTTTTTAGCTTCAAGCTACATTTACATTATATAGAACATTCTTTTAAATAATTCCCTATTTTTGTTAAATCCTGAAATAAAAAGTTTGAACTTTGGATGTTCGGGGTCACAAATAAAACCACAAAAAAGTGGAACGAAACGAGTTTTCAAAACGAAAGCTCGTTTTTGTTTTTGAAACTGAGTGGATGTTCCTTTTGTGGTTTTTCAAAGCGGAGCTTTCCGGGATCATGTAATAATCCCCCCGGGGTCACAAAAAAAAGAAGCACTAATTTCAAATTAGTGCTTCTTTTTTTATCTCTTCAAATTTTTCTCATAAATCTTTATCCAATCTTCAACAGTCATTTTTTGAACCAATTCACTTAGCAGTTCATAGGGAATGTTCTCTGGTTTTTTAAACCTGATACAACTTTTTCCCATGTCTAATTTAGTTTTACAATACTTAGGATAGTTGGTGGTAAACCAAGTTAATAATTTCTCATCAGTATAAAGTCCCATGTGGTAAAAACCGATATGATTTTTCTGCGAAGCCAATCCCATAAAAGGTAATGGCTGTTTAGGGTCGCAATGATAGCCATTTGGGTAAATACTATGCGGCACAACATATCCTAACATGCCGTAACTTACTACTTCTTCAAAACCTTTTGGTAATGCTTTTTTTATGATATTTCTAAGTTCCTGAATAACTTCTTTTCTGTCTTCAGGAAGTATTGCCATATACTCATCTGGAGTTGTAGCTTGTGTTTGCATGTTTTTTATTTTTTAAGGTATTTCCAATTTCTTACTTTCCCTTCACTCATCCACTCAATAGCTGTAGCTAAACGTTGGTCTCTGGTTTTTTCAGTTTTGGCTTCCGTAATCCATTCTACATATTCCTTTTTGTTAGTATAACTAAAGTTTTCAAATGTTATCAGAGCATTTTTGTTCGTTTTTAACGCTTTTATAAAATAATCTGGAATATCTAATGTTTTAGTAGATGCTTTTTTAGGGGGAAGCTTCACACCATCATCATTAAGTTTTTTTGTCTGAACTATCAGTTCTAAAATTATTTTATCAGCAGGTAAATCATTCAAAGAGGTAATTTTTCCGAAATGTCCCATAGCATTACCGCCATCGGCAGCTCTTGGTTGCAAAACTCCTTTAGTATCTTTTAAGAGTTCACCTTTCCAAAAACTAAAAACTACATGTTGTTTAAATGCAGCTATGTTGCACAAAGGGCCTTTATAGTCAAAAAAAGGCATGCCCCATTTAATGGTTTCTTCTACGTCTGGAATTGCTTGATGAATTAACTTTCGTAAATGATTTAAAATAGGTTGAGCAAATTCTTGAGATTTTGCCACATAAGCATCAATTCTATCATCAATATTCTTCATTATAGAATATTTTTAAGAAAAAAAAGGAGTTAACTATTTACTGCCCTAGCAAATACTGCATTTCAAACAGTTTTAGTTGAGTTTCAAACAGTTTTAAACGAATATTTAACAACTCATCATCTTCGTTGTTCTTTTTGCTTTTTTTATCGCTTTTTTTAGACAATAAACTTTGTTTGATGTTATCATCGTTAGAAGATGTGGCTTTTTCTTTATCTTTTTTCTTAGTTTTTTCTCTTTTCTTTGGAGCGTCATCAGCCGTTCTGTTGAAATTATAAGTTAATCCTATACCAATATAACTATATTTATCATAAGCCGTCCAATCTCTTCTAAAGGCATCAATTCTATCGGTAAATGTACTTGTTTGCGTAATGTCTAAATGGATGTCAATTTTGTAGTTAAATTTATAATTTACGGTTAATCCATAAGGAATCGTAAAAGTTTTTGCTCTAGCAACTTTATCACTTAGAGTTTTTTGAGCTAAATCTTCTGTAGCTTCTACTTCAACCCAGCCTTCGTAGTCTTTTGTTCCAAAAGTTTTGGTGTCATACAAACGGCTTCTGTACCACATTGTACCAACTCCAACCTGAGCATATAAATAAAAACGGTTGTATTCATTTTTCTTAAATAAGGCGTTGTTTAAGAAATACCTTACCTGAAAAGAAAGGTCGAAAAATTGATTTTCGAAAGACACAAATGAAGATTGTTTTCCTGGTTGTCTGGTTCCTATTAAACTTCCTCTTTGGTAGTTAATTTGAGCTCCTAAGCCCCATTTAATTTCTCTGGCAATAGTGGCTTTAAACCCTGCAGTTATGTGTTCATTAAATTGACTTGGTCGTGGAAAAAGTTTGTATGCGGCAATATCTCCAAAATATACATTCATGCCAGCAGAAAGTGTTACTGACATGCCATCAAAAACAACTCCCATGCTTTTGTCTCCATCAGATTCTGAGGCATCATTATCTTCGGTTGAAGTAGTTTTTTCATCCTCAACTGTTGGTGTTTCTGTTGTTGTTTGAGCAATTGTAAAACATGAAAAAATGCCTACAAACAAACTGCTAAAGAGTAATTTTTTTATCATAACTATTAATTTTTGAAATCTAAAAAAACAATTTCAAAGTTATTTTCGACCCACTTTAATTAACAAATATAGTGTTTTATTCAAAATATCAAGCTAATTTAAAAACTTTTTTAGTTTAGCTGATGGCTATTAATTAATGCTTTGTATCTTTGAGTGATGAGTATGGTCAATTTTAAAATCATTTTTTGTGTAATTATTACCCTATTTTTCTTTGGTATAGTTAAAGCTCAATTTATCTCCATAGTGGATTATGATAACAAAGCTCAAGCTTATGCAATACTTTCTGCTCAATATACTAAATTAGCTTATTTACAAGCAAGAAAAATGGAGATTAATAGTAATCCAAAAGCTTATTGCGATACTGGAAGAGTTAGTAATTTAATTGCCTTAGAATATGCCGATAGTGCCTTGTATTTTGCTCATGATTCATCAAAAAAAGCAATAGAAATTATGCATCGAGCAATTAACTATCAGCATAAAGCAAATGAATTTTTCACTCATTTTTCTAATAAAAAAAGACTTTTTAATCAGAAATCGCTTGTTTTTGCTTTAGGAAATGCCATTGATGATGCTTATTTAGCTTCTTTACTTTTTGATGACCAAGAAAATGAAGAAGAAATTTTAGCCGAAAACAAAGAAAGACAAATAACTAGAATTGAAACGGACGAGTTTTCTTTTGTGACGATTAAAGAGATTTATGGTAATAGACTTACAGAATTAACTGATGAAATTAATGCGTTGGAAAAACAAAAATCTACCAAAACAAATGACGAACTTATAATTATAGTCAATACCATTGAGCAACTTAAAGAGGAGCAGCGTAAGTTAAAAGAAAAAATAGCAACCAGTTCTGGTAAATTGTTAACCATACAAAGTGAGTTGAGCGAGGAAATGCTGAAAATTGTTGATGAAGCTATTTTTACTACTGAAAAAACAGGTTTTTATAATGAACAAGTTCCTGTTCCTAAAAACCCGGAAATGCCAGAAGGATTGGTATTTCGTATTCAAATAGGTTTTTTCAAAAAAGAATTACCCGAAGAGCATTTTGATGGTATTTTCCCATTAGCTTCAGAGCAAATTGACAATACTTATTTTAGGTATATTGCCGGTAGTTTTCCTACTTATGAAGCGGCAAAGCGATCGCTACAAAAAATAAATGATAAGGGTTATACCGATGCATTTATTGTTGCCTATTTTAATGGAAAGAAAATTTCTATTAGTGAAGCGTTGAGTAAGTAAATCTCTTAATTGATTGTTTTACAATATGCAATCAAATATTACTGCTCCAAATTGGTAACCCATCTAATATTGTTCAATATTAGCAAGTTAGTATTGACAGGAGCATTTCCACCTTTAACAGCAAAAACAACATCTAACATTTGCATGTAGCGTTTGTCAAAATCTTCTAAAGGCACTGTAATTTGTCGGAATGAAGCAGTATCTAAAGCTGAAGTAAACACACTTGTAGGAGCACTATGTCTGTATTGTTCACAATAATTTCCGCCAGGATTTGCTTGGTTTCCATAAATCATTAAGCCAAAATCGTTAAATCCTGCATTATAAGCATCAGGATGAAGCATAGCATCAAATTGTAAATAGCCTTTTTTAAATTCAACAGCACTTCTTTGGTTTAGTAATTTTATTACCAAAGCATATTCACCTAAAGAATCTGAATTTACTAACAGATAAGTATCTCCTGTAATCGTAGTGTCCGCAGGAACATAAGTAGTGTCGGGTGGAGTTACGTTATTGTCAATTATAGTATCGGCAGGAACAATGGTAGTATCCGGATTCATAAAAATGTTGTATTCATTAGTCATACAAGCACCAACACTAAACGATCCTGTAGCAGGACTTCCCCAATAGCCTAATGCATTGTTGGAATAAATAGTAAATGAAGAATCTAAATATTCGCAAGTTCCATCATCTTCTTTAGCTAACACATTGTAATTAGTAGCTTCAGGATCTGTACAGCCTTTTCTATCTTCATCTCCACAAGATGAAAAAATGGTGATAATAAGTAAGGATATCGCTATAAAAAATTTGCTCAAATGTTGCATACTTGTATTTAATTCATAAGGTGAATAACAAACAAATATACAAATTTATGTATAAAACCCTATTTATAAGCTGAAAAAATATGAAAGAGCTAGTTTTTTTTCAATAAACAACCTACCGTTAAAAACTCCCAAGAAACAACAAGCTTTTTAGATTTTGCTTACAGTAATTTAGAACAAAGAAAAAAATTCGTTAAATGAAAAGCTTTTTACTAATAACTTTTTTGCTGATTGTCGGTATGTTTGGTCTGCATGCACAAGAAGAGTTACCCGATTGTACCAATCCTCAAGAAGTAAAATTATCAGTTTATGAGAATAAGGAGAATGCTGATATTAAGATTGGAGATGGACCAGATGCTTTTTATCTTATGGAAGACAGTTTAGAAACCATTTATTATCAGGAAGATGATTCATATACCTTTTGGTATAAACTTACGGTGGATGGACCAGAAGATATTATGTACACCCTCCGGAAATTTGATAGAGATGATGAATATGAAGTAATGTATTACGAATATAAAGGTAGGAATTTTTGCAATGATTTGATGAAGCAAAAAGTGAAGCCAAAAAGTGGTTCTGTTTTTAAAGTCCATCCAGATTTTAGCTATTATATTAGTGTGTTACACATTTCCGGGAAAGGTTGCGGACATCAAATGGAGTTCAGTTCTATTTTTCATACTAAACATTATTCTGCTATTCAAAATACTTGTGTAGAAGAAATTGCTGAAGAAATTCAAAAGTATGAGTTAAGTCCTATTGTGCCAAAATGGGTAAATAGCTTAACTTGGAACAAAAACCAATCTAATATTACCTTAAAGCATACACCAAATAAACTTCAACCCATTAAAAATGATGCTATAAGTGAGCAAACTTCTATAACAATTTTAGGAAGTATAATTAATGCTAAAACAAAGCTACCCATAGCTGTAGATGTACAATTTGTATTGTTCGACAGTAGTTTTTCCTTGCTCAATCACCCCGAACATGGTTTTAGTATAACTGCACAAAATCAAGAACATAAGGTTATGGTTAAGGTAGATAAGTTAGGATATAAATCATATCAAGAAAATTTTATTATTAAGCACGATACTAATCTGATTTTGCTACTAAACCCCATTGCAGTTGGCGAAAAAATTGTTTCACACAACATTTATTTCCAACCTAACACACCTGTTTTAAAAGATAAATCGAAAGCTGAATTGGAAAAAATTAAACAGTTTTTAAAAGAAAATAACAATATTACTATAGAAATACAAGGGCATACCAATGGCAATAGAAGAATTAAAAAAGACAGAAGGTTTGCTCATCTCGATGGCGAATGGAATTTTAGCGGAACAGCTAAAGAACTTTCGCAGCTTAGGGCAGAAAAAGTAAAAAATTACTTGGAAGAAAACGGGATAAACCCTAATCAGATGACTGCAAAAGGCTACGGTGGCGATAAAATGATAGTTGAACATCCTAAAAATATGAAAGAAGCCATGAAAAACATTAGGGTTGAAATTGTGGTAATTGAACAATTAAAGTAATGATAGTGTTTAGTAATTTCAAAATTGTATTTTTGCTTTGTTTACCATGAGTGAAAGCAACCAACATAACAATGCCTATTTAGAAGAGCCTGAAGATGATTTCAACTTTAAGCAACTAATTTTTACCTATTTAAAATATTGGTATGTTTATGCTCTTGTGCTTACCATTACACTAAGTATGGCTTATTTTTATAACTGGTACACTAAGCCAGTTTATAATGTTGCAGCTAAAGTGTTAATTAAAGATGATAAAAGCACTTCTGTTGGTACAGAGGAATTGCTAAAAGACTTAAATGTTTATAGTGTTAGTAAAAATATTGAAAATGAAATTGAAATTTTCCGCTCCCGACAATTACTGCATGAAGCTATAGAACGTTTAGAGCTAGATGTGCTTTACTACCTTGTTGGTAATGTAAAAAAGACAGAAGTTTATACAGAATCTCCTTTTAAAATAACTTACGATTCGCTTAATTTTTACGCGTATAATAATTACTCCTACATTACTATTAAAGATGAAAATTCTTTTGAATTATCTTATGAAATTGAGCAAAATGAGGAAGAATATAAAAAAATTCATCAGTTTGGAGAAAAAATTCATTTGCCAATAGGCATTATTACTGTAAACAAAAGGAATTCTTTTGATAAAGAGTTGTTTAATAACCCCAATTACGAAAAAAGAAACTTTAGAATTAAGTTCAACAATATCAACACTAATATAGACTTTTATCAAGCTAAATTAAACATTGCTTTAATTAACAAGCAGTCATCTGTTATTCAGCTGAGTGTTGAAGATGTTATTCCTCAGCGTGGCTTAGATTTTTTAAATACACTTATTAATGTTTATTTAGAACATGATGTAAAGGAAAAAAATAAAATTGCTAGCAGCACAGCCAACTTTATTAATGAACAGCTAACTTCTATCGCTGAAGATTTAAAAGCTATTGAAATTCAACGTCAGAATTTTAAAATTGAAAAAGGAATATCTGATGTAAGTAATAAATCGCAGCAAATTTTAGAACGAGTTAAACTTAAAGATAATGAGATTTCTAATATTAATCTTCAACTAAGTTTTATTGACTATTTGCAGAAATATGTTAAAGAAAATCAGAGTGTTAGCAACATAGCTCCCTCATCTTTAGGAATTAACGACCCGCTATTAGTAAGGCTTATCAATCAAATTACAGATTTAGAAATTGAAAAACAAAGATTAGAGCAAACTTATAATGAAGAAACGCCTGCTATAAAAGCCATCAACAACAAAATTAAATTTACCAGAAATACACTGTTGCAAAATATAGAAACCATTAAATTAGGATTAAATGCTTCAAAGAAGGAGCTACAAATCTCTATGGCTTCTTTAGAAAATGACATGGGTTCTATTCCGAAAACAGAGAGAGAGCTAGTTGGTATTGAGAGAGAATACCGTGTAAAAGAAAGTTTGTATTTGTACTTGCTTCAAAAAGAAGCCGAAACTTCTATTGCTTTGGCAGCCTCAGTTTCCGATAATAGAATTATTGAAGAAGCACGTTCTACTCCTTACCCGATAAGACCTATTCCTAAAAAAAGTTATTCGCTGGCTCTTTTGTTAGGATTTTTACTTCCTACAGGAATAATTTTTATTATAGAACAATTTAATGATACCGTTAGAGACAAGAAAATTATTGAAAAACTAACTAAAATTCCAGTTTTAGGCATTGTTGGTTACAGTAAAGATACTTCCGCATTGGTAGTTTCCGAAAAACCAAAATCATTAATTGCCGAAGCTTTCAGAACCATTAGAACTAATTTAAAATATTTTTTACCCAATAAAGATAAGGAGGTAATTCTTATAACTTCATCTATTGGCTCCGAGGGAAAAACTTTTTCATCTATGAACTTAGCAACCATTATTGCTTTGTCAGGTAAAAAAACCGTTTTACTTGGATTAGATTTAAGAAAACCTAAAATTGTAGGAGATTTTGAAATTGACAACAATAAAGGTATTAGCTCTTTCCTTATTGGCGCTGAAACTATAAACGATATTACTGTTGATACCATTATAGAGAATTTATATCTTATTCCATCAGGTCCTGTTCCTCCAAATCCTTCGGAATTAATTATGAGTGAAAAAATGGATGAATTGATAAAGGAACTTAAAAAAGAATACGACACTATTATTATTGATTCGCCTCCTGTTGGTCTGGTAACAGATGCTTTATTACTTTCTAAATATGCCGATGCTACTATTTTTGTTGTCCGACAAAATGTGACCAAAAAAGAATACATCTCACAAATTAATGAGTTGTACAAATCAGGAAAAATTACCAATGCATCTATTTTATTTAATGCAGTAAAACTCTCTGGTTTGGGTTACGGATATGGCTATGGTTACGGTTATGGATATGGCTACGGATATTATGAAGAAGATAAAAAGAAAGGATTTTTCAATCGTATATTTAAAAAATCGTGATTCGTCAGTTGTTTCATAACTTTTTTTCTGGTCATGAAAGAACCGTTCGGGCAAGAAAAAACATTCTCGGTTCATTTGCTTTAAAAGGCATTAGTATTTTAACCAGCCTTTTATTGGTTCCTCTCACCATTGATTACTTAAATCCTACTAAATATGGTATTTGGCTTACGCTTTCTTCTGTAATTGGCTGGTTTATTTTTTTTGATATTGGGTTGGGCAACGGACTTAGAAATAAGTTTGCTGCCGCAAAAGCGGAAGGAAAACATCAATTAGCAAAAGTTTTTGTAAGTACTACTTATGCTATTATTTCCATTATCGCAGTGGCAATGTTGGTGGTGTTTTTTATTGTTAATCAGTTTTTAGATTGGGGAATAATTTTAAACACAAGCAATGATATTCACGAAATAGAACAATTAGTTTTTATCGTATTTACCGTGTTTTGCTTTCAATTTGTTGTAAAACTTATCAATGTAATTTTTATTGCCGACCAAAAGCCTGTTATCAGTAGTTTAATCAATACTTTAGGAAGTCTGTTTTCGCTTGCAACAGTTTTCCTTCTTATAAAAACTACAGATGGTTCGCTATTATATTTGGGAGCATCATTTAGCATTATTAATTTATTAGTTCCATTAATTGCTACTTTTTGGGTTTTCAGTGGGAAATACAAAATTTACAGACCATCATTTAATACAATAGATTTTAGCAAATCTAAAGAACTACTCAACTTAGGGTTCCGATTTTTTATTACACAAATTGCAGCTATTGTAGTGGCAGCTACCGATAATATTATTATTGCTCAGGTAGTTGGAAATGAAGAAGTAGCGGTTTATAATATTGCCTATAAATATTTTGGGATAATGAACATGGTCTTTACTATCGTTACAGCTCCTTATTGGTCAGCATATACAGAAGCTTATGTAAAAAAAGACATGGCTTGGGTAAAACAAGCTACCTTAAAAATAACCAAGTTATGGGTAGTGGTTGCTGTTGGAGTTGTTTTTATGTTGTTTGTAGCTGATTATGCTTTTGATTTATGGATAGGAGATAGAGTGAAAATTCCATTTAATCTGTCTCTTGTAATGGCTATTTGGGTAATTGTCAGCACTTCCACCATGATTTTTTCTAACTTTTTGGCAGGAGTAAACAAAATACAACTGAGTTTATATCATGCTATTTTTGTAAGTATTCTTAACATTCCACTTTCTATTTATTTTGCAAAAAACTTAGAAATGGGTAGCATGGGAGTAATTTTAGCTACATTAATAGGAATGTTGCCCAGAGCTATTTTTCAGCCTATTCAATACTGGAAAATTGTACACGGTAAAGCTAAAGGAATTTGGGATAAGTAATGGTTAGCGGCTAAAAATTTTAGGAATTTATTTATTTTAAATCTTCCAAATAATAGTTGTCGGCATAGTTCAATAAACCAAGTTCTGGATAGTCATTATTTAACTTTTCATTTAAAGGCTTAAAGTAGTTTTTCAATTCGGCAGTTTTCTCTGTCGAAAACCTTGGCTTATCACCATTTCGGTTATTCTGAAGAATACTTCTTTTAAACTTATTATAAATCTTTTTGTTGAAAGCAGTTGCTTCACTCCATTCGTAAAAACGATTAAGTTTTATCAATTTTTCTGATTGAACTCTAGTTACTCCTTCATTAATGGCATTGTTTTCCGATATTAATTTAATTATCAATTCTTTATCCAAATCAAAAAAAGTCGCCAACTTTTCGGAAAAACTTGTTGGTGAAGTTAAAAATTCCTCAAAAAGCAATACGGTAACATTTTCAAACTTTTCTTTGTATGTTTTTATCAATGAATTGTAATCGTAACCATCTAAGGTTTCATAAGATTCAGATGTATTAAAATATGCTGGAGAAGCACCTCCGGAATCTCGTTTTGTTTTACCAGAATTATTCATCCAAACAAACTCATCAATTCTTTTAGTTTCTTTCCACTGCACATTAATAGCATAAAGCGATTGTAATAAATCAACTTGATTTCTCAACACCAATAAAATTTTTGCTTTTGGAAATAATTCATGTAAACGATTGGCTATTGTAGTTCTGTTGGCAAAGTTGAAATAAGTAGATTGACCACAGAAATATTCATTAGACATTAAACAATTTTTGTTGTTAATACTTTTTAGGAAATCGTTAAAAACAGCTGCATCATAAAAACTATCATCAGCATATTGAAGTTTATTAAACGGTTCACTATAATAAGCTGTTTCTGTTCCGTAAAAAGAAATATTCGGCAAATTGGAAAAGACATGCTTTTGAAAAAAAGTAGTTGCCGTTCGTGGCATTCCAATATGAATGTAAGTTTCGTTCAATAGTCTAACTTAAAAAATTTTCTGCCAAAAATAACCTGAATCGTCAATGTTTTTAATCTCTTCGGTAATGCCATGTTGATCTCTAAAATCGTGCACTGCTTTTTTACAAGCCGGAATAACACCATAATCATCTATAATGATATAACCTCCTGGAGAAAGTTTATGATAAAGATGGTTTAATCCATCCATTGTAGATTCGTACATATCGCCATCTAATCTCACAATAGCTAATTTTTCTATTGGAGCAGTTGGCAAAGTATCTTTAAACCAACCTTCCAAAAATTTAACATTATCATCAAGTAAATCAAATCGTTTAAAATTATCCATTACTTGTTCTTTAGATATTCTTAATTGTTCTAAAGAATACAAATCATCCCCTTCGTCTTCAGGGTATAAAGTAGTATTTGGTTTTGGCAATCCTTTAAAAGAATCTGCCACCCATACTTTCCTGTTTTCATTATATATTTCAAACAAAGCTTTGGCAAAAATACAAGCTCCGCCTCTCCAAACTCCTGTTTCAATAAAATCTCCTTCTACTTTGTTTTTAATCACCTCTTCAATACAAAACTGAATATTGTTCAATCTTTTTAATCCTATCATAGTATAACCATTAATTGGCCATCCTAACCCTATTTCTCTTTGTTTTAACCCATTTTTATTAATCCCTGTTATAATTAGATTCTTTTTAGATAGGGTATTAATTAAAAAATTGATTGCTATTCTTTTTAAGAATGACCCTTGTCCAGGAGCAAGTGGAGTTAACTGATACCTTATAGCATTCTCTTTATCAATTAACGTTTCTTTTAATAATTGTATGTAATGTTGTTCTGTTGTTGTCAATGTCTATCTAAATTTATATTGATGACAAATATAAATTATAAATATTAAGAGCGTTCATTATATCGTAAAAATTAGCAAGTTCTTTAATTTTATTCGATTTTTGTACTTCAATGAAACCAACATTTGTAACCATATTTCCTTATACAGAAAATGTTCATCTCATAAAAGATGTGGGTCAAGTTGCCAATGCGGTTGCCAAAAGTGAACAGTTTGATGCTAAATTGGTTTGTTATAAAAATAGCGAAGAATACACCTTATTAGCAAGCGAATGTCCTCACCTAACTATTGATTTTATTGAAGCACAAGGCAAAACTCTTTTTTTAGAAAAAGCAATACTAAATTATTTGAAACAACATGCCCAAAACATTGATGTATTGCATTTGTTTCACCTTACCAAAGAAAGTGTTTATTATGGATTACATTATAAAAAGCTAAATCCGAAAGGTAAAATTTATCTTAAAATGGATGTGGTGAACGAAATGTTAG
>Ga0209231_1000048_pt1 | contig 89806 bp, 82 predicted proteins | sample Deesub45470m_DNA_FD_188086 | JGI IMG/M metagenome (GOLD analysis project Ga0209231, IMG submission 188086) | Deep subsurface microbial communities from North Pacific Ocean - 450_OLKR46/470m Metagenome (SPAdes) (version 2) | ecosystem: Environmental > Terrestrial > Deep subsurface > Unclassified ...
GCAGGCTGGAGGTACCGACCACGCTGCCGGGCGGCAGGGATTGCAGGCTGTCGAAATCGTTGGAAACGAATGCGTCGCGCGGATCTTCACGCTCGCCGATGCAGGCCAGCGTGAAGCCTTGCGGCAGGTTCATCGGCACATCCTTCAGCGAATGCACCGCGATGTCGGCGCTGCCGTTCTCAAGCGCCGTCTCCAATTCCTTAACAAACAATCCCTTGCCGCCGATCTTTGACAAAGTAACGTCCAGGATCTGGTCGCCCTGCGTGGTCATGCCGAGAATCTCGATCGTGGTTTGCGGGTATAATGCGCGCAGCCTGTCCCGTATATGTTCGGCCTGCCACATGGCCAACGCGCTTTCGCGCGAGGCGATCACCAGACGGGATGGAGGAGTGAACGTAGCCTGATTCATTGGTTTTCCTTGCAATTAATTAGTTCATAAGCGCGGCGCATTCTATCAGGAGCGCCGCGCTTTTGCGCCGACGACATATATATGATGAAAACAAACCTGATCGCAGCACCCACCAACATCTCCAGCAAAGACGCACCTTTGCGCGAAGATATCCGCTTGCTCGGACGTGTGCTGGGCGACACCTTGCGCGAGCAGGAAGGCGAAGCGACCTATGAGTTGATCGAAAGTATCCGGCAAGCAGCAGTACACTTTCGCAAGACACAGGACGACCGTGACGGCGAAAAACTTGAACAGCGTCTGGACCAACTCTCTCCGGAAGAGACACTGCTGGTAGTACGCGCCTTCAGTTATTTTTCACAGCTGACAAACATCGCAGAAGACCTGCATCACAACCGTCGTCATCGTGCACACCAAAAAGCCGGCTCCCGCCCCAAGGAAGGCAGCCTGCAGCTGGTGCTTAATCACGCCCACGATCAGAAGCTGGATGCAGATGCTATTCGCACGTTTTTCGACAAGGCTGTTATTTCACCCGTATTGACCGCACATCCGACCGAAGTGCAGCGCAAGAGCATCCTCAATTGCCAGCTCGTCATTTCCAAGCTGCTGGCCGACCGTGACCGCCTGGACATGACGCCGGAAGAACTGGACGAGAACGAAGAAACCTTGCACCGCTTCGTGCTCATCCTGTGGAGCACGCGCATGCTGCGCACCACCAAGCTGAAGGTCGAGGACGAGGTCAACAACGGCCTGTCGTTCTATGACTACACCTTCCTGCGCGAGATCCCCAAGCTGTACGGCAATATTGAGAAGCAGCTGGAGAAGAGCTTCGGCCAGCGCTTCGATCTGCCGCCTTTCCTGCGCGTGGGCAGCTGGATCGGCGGCGACCGTGACGGCAATCCCTTCGTTACCCACGAAGTCATGCTTGCCGCGGCAAAGCGCCATTCCGCCACGGCACTCGACTACTACATGTCAGAGACCAACCTGCTCAGCGCGCGCTTGAGCCTCTCCAGTCGTTTGGTCGACATCAGTCCAGAACTGACCAACTTCGCCGAACGATCTCCAGACCAGGCCGAGAGTCGCGAGGACGAACCCTATCGTCGCGCCTTGCTCGCCATCTATGCGCGTCTGGTCGCCACCACCGAGCACATGGGACATCGTGTGCACCATTTGCATCCCGTCGCCAAGACGGTGAAGCCTTACGCCAAGGCGGAAGAATTCATCGCCGAACTCGACATCGTCATCCAGTCGCTGGAGCGGCATGGCGCGTTCTACCTGTCGCGCGGCCGCATGGGTGAACTGCGCCGTGCTGCAGAAGTGTTCGGCTTCCATCTGGCACCGTTGGATATGCGCCAGCACAGCGGCGTGCACGAACAAGTCGTGAGCGAGTTGCTGGCAAAGACCGGTATCGCTGATTACGCCCAACAGGACGAAGCAACACGCCGCACCACCCTGCTTGCAGCCTTACAGGTTGGCAAACAACTGTCTGCCGAACTGGATGGCTTCTCGCCCCTCGTGCGCGGCGAACTGCAATTGATGCAGGCTGCCGCCGACATCCATGATCGCTTCGGACACAATGCATTACCCAACTACATCATCTCCAAAGCGGATGCAGTGAGCGATGTACTGGAAGTGGCGCTGATGCTGCAACAGACGGGGCTGCTTAAAGACGACAATCTGCAAGTCAACATCATCCCGCTGTTCGAGACCATCGACGACCTGCGCGGTGGCGGCACCATCATGGACGCGCTGTTCTCGCTGCCCTGGTATCGCGAGCTGCTCAACAAGAGTCGCAACAACACCCAGGAAGTCATGCTGGGTTACTCCGACAGCAACAAAGACGGCGGTTATCTGACCGCCAACTGGGAACTGTACAAAGCCGAACTGGAACTGGTCGAGGTGTTCAACAAACACGGCGTCGAGTTGCGTCTATTCCACGGACGCGGCGGCACCGTCGGACGCGGCGGCGGCCCCAGCTACCAAGCCATCCTGGCGCAACCGCCGGGCAGCGTGAACGCGCAGATCCGCATCACCGAACAGGGCGAAGTCATCTCCAGCAAATATTCCGACCCGGAGATCGGCCGTCGCAATCTGGAGATCCTGGTGGCGGCGACCATGGAAGCCACACTGATGGACTATCCGCACAATGCGGACGGCAATCCCGAGTTCATGCGCATCATGGAAGCCATGAGCCTGGATGCCATCGCTGCCTATCGCAAGCTGGTATACGAGACACCGGGTTTCACCGAGTTCTTCTTCGCCGCAACGCCTATCCGCGAGATCGCCGAACTCAACATCGGCAGCCGCCCGTCTTCACGCAAGGCAATGGCCCGCATCGAAGACCTGCGCGCCATCCCTTGGGTGTTCAGCTGGGGCCTCACGCGCATGCTGTTGCCGGGCTGGTTCGGTTTCGGTAGCGCGGTCAAGAAGTTCGTCGAACGCGAAGGCCAAGACGGCTTGAATCAGCTGCGCGCGATGCACAAGGATTGGGCGTTCTTCAGCGGCCTGCTGTCCAACATGGACATGGTACTTTCCAAGACCGACATGGGTATCGCCTCGCGTTATGCCGAACTGGTGCCGGATGAAGCACTGCGCGAAAAGATTTTCGGCATGATCGAGCAGGAATGGCGAGACACAGTGGACATGCTGTTCAAGATCACCGGTGCCACACACTTGCTGGAAGACAACCCGACCTTCGCGCGCAGCCTGACCACGCGCACGCCCTACATCGATCCGCTCAATCACCTGCAGGTATCGCTGCTGCATCGTCACCGTAACGGCGACGACGACGAGAAGGTGAAGCGCGCCATCCACCTCACCATCAACGGCATCGCCGCCGGACTGCGCAACAGCGGTTAAAACAACAAAGCCCGCGAATCGCGGGCTTTGTTTTTACAGCTGGGCAAACGCGCTAGAACTTCGCTCGCCAGACCACGACCAATACCATCAGGATCAAAGCCATCAGACTCTGTTCGATCTGGTTGCGCGCCTGCGCGATCAGGCGCCCGTTGATGAGTTTTTTCTCATGCTGCATCTCCTCATCGGCGGCTTCGAGCACCTCCATGAGCGGACGGTCTATCCCGCGCACTTCCGAATCGGCCTTGCGCGGATCGTAACCGGACTGCACATACGATTCCTTTTCCTTCTTGTACTGCAGATAGTTCTCCTGATGCGCATCGATGAAAGACTGCAGCTTCACGTTGACCGCCCGGACATCGCTCTGTTTCAGACCCGCTTCTGCCGCCTCGGCGACCTTGCGATACTGTTGCTCATAGGCGCGCCAGTTCTTGTCCAGACTGGGACGGTCCGCGCTGCGCAACAACAGGTTCTTCCATTCCTGCACTTCCATCTTGTATTCCACCTGCAAAGCGTGTGCCACTGCGAACGGATCCTCGGCGGCATTCAAACGTTTTTCCAATTCATCGGTACTGGTCCATATCAGGTAGAACCACAAGAAGAATGCTGCCGTCAGGCCCAGCTTGGCCAGCGCCCCCCATGAGAATATCGAACGTCGGCGTGCCTCGAACTCTGTAGATACCATTTCAAATCCCTTTTGTTAGTTTTCGGCACATACGTCTTCACCGCGCGGATTGAGCCCGCAAACACATAAAAGTTCCATGGGTGATATCGCGATATTGCTCCGGCAATCTGTCCGCTCAGCCAGCACGCATACGCCGGGCGTACACGAAACCCAACACTGCCATCATGAACAGGGAGACCGCTCCGAGCAGCCCGACCATGAGATTGCGGCCGCCCTGTGTCTGCGGCGCGCGTGCCAGTTGCAGCTTGGCATATTCCGAGATTGCCGATTTTACCTGAACGATGCGTGTTTGCAGGTTGCGATCCACGCCCAGCACCCGCTTGTCGACTCTGGAGCCGCTACCGGCCTCAGACGATCTCAAGCCGGAATAGGCTTGCAGGTATTCGCTCAACAGGGATTTGTGTTCCGCGATCAGCCCGTCGATATCCGTCGTATCCATGCCGATATCCAGCATGTTGGTCCTGGCTTCCAGCAGAGCATGCTGCACCGCGATGCTGGCTTCCTTGAATCCCTGCTGATGCTGCGCATGCTGCTCACTGTTGTGCACGCGCAGCAGCATGTCTTTCCATTCCTGCACCTGTCGCCCCAGACCAATGGCGGCATCGTCCAGATATTCTTCGATCTCCAGCAGCTGCACGCTGCGCTTGGCGGAAGAGACATCGACCTCAAGGAACAGCTGCGACAATTGATAACCACCCAGCACCGCCAGGCCCACTGCCAGGATGATGAACTTCGCCAGCCCGCGCATCATTTGCCAACGGATGGCTGGAATGCGGGAAATCGACCCGTGGCACTCCCAGAACGGAACGCTGCCCATTTGCGCGAACCTTCCAGGATGGCTTGCTTGTCTTCAGAGCGAACCCCGAAGCGGTTGGGGAAATGCCCGTCCAGCCAACGCACGATGGGCATGAACTCCTGCCGCTCCCGCCCGCTCACCAGTTCATCCAGTTCAAAGATACCCACTCCCTCTCCGGCCGATTGCAGATACACCTCGCTATCCGACAACGAGGTGAGGAAAGGCATCTTGAGTGAGGCAAGGAAACGCTCGAGGGCGGCATAGATCGAACTGCCGCGATTGCGCACACGGTTGGCGACGACCGCCATGCGTGCATTGCTGGTACGCGCGCCGCCCACCAGGAACAGGTCCTTGATGAAGTCGGCCGTGGCACGGATATCGATGGGTGAAGGTGCGACCGGGATCACGATGAAGTTGGCCTTGCGCACCAGATCTTTCAGCAACAGGCCGCTGGCGCCGGCCGGCGCGTCGACGATCAGCACTTCGGTATCCAGCGGCACCCAGCCCTGACGACTGGACAGGTGCGCATTGCCTTTGGCAGGCGCGCCATTGGCCGCATGGATGGCAGGCAGCGTCGCAGGACGGGCCTGCAGCCAATGCAGACTGGAACTCTGCGGATCGTAATCGATGATGGCAGTGCGAAAGTTCCGGCTGGCGTAATAAGCTGCCAGATTGGTCGTCAGTGTGGTCTTGCCCGAGCCGCCCTTTGAATTGATCACCAATATGGTCAGCAACTTACTCTCCCTGATCCTGCGCGTCGCCCAGCGACTTGACGCTGCTCCATTGGCGGCGGCTGATCGGCAGCCGCTCGTCCAATCCATGCAGCTTCACCTGCCAGCCACTTTCACCTTCTTCGCCGCCTTTCTCGAAACCGGCGATGGCGGCTTTCGCCACCAGACAGCTGCGGTGTATACGCACGAAGCGCGCAGCATATTCCTTTTCCAAAGCGGTAAGCGATTCTTCGATCAGGTATTCATGCGTCGCGGTGCGCACCGTGACATATTTCATCTCGGCTCGCAGGTAGATCACGTCCTCGATCGGGATGAGGATGACCCTGCCGCGCTCGTGCGCCGACAGATGGGTACGCGCTTCCGGGATCAGCTCGCGCAACACTTCGGTACGCAGGGGCACGGCATCGCGCGCACGCGATATCGCCTCGAACAAACGACCGAGGCGGATAGGCTTGAGCAGATAGTCGATGGCACGCAGCTCGAATGCCTGGATGGCATAGGCATCGTAGGCCGTGGTGAAGATGATGACTGGCGGGTGCTCCAGCTTGTTCAGGTGCAACGCCAGCTCTAGTCCATCCATCTTCGGCATGCGGATGTCCATCAGCACCACCTCGGCGGGGATCTCGTTGAGCTTGTCCAGTGCCTCCTGGCCGTTACCGGCCTCCCCCACCACTTGCAGTTCGATCTGCGCACCGCAATCGAGCAACAGATCCTTCAGGCGGCTGCGCGCCAGCGGCTCATCGTCCACGATGAATACGGTCAGCGGCAGGATCACGGTATCGTTCATGGCAGTTCGCGCAGCGGGATCACGATGTGCACATGATAACTGTCATCGTTGCGTTCCACACGGTACTCGGCTTCCACATCGAACAGCAGCGACAGCCGCTCGCGGATGTTCGACAAAGCCAGATGATTGCCATCGGACTGCACCGCCTTGCCCGGCAGCGGATTGCTCACCGACAGATGCAGCTGCCCGTTCTTTTCACTGATATCGATATCGATGATGCCGCCCTCGGCCAGCGGTTCTATACCGTGGTACACCGCATTCTCCAACAGCGGCTGCAGCACCAAGGGCGGGATCAAAGCCTGCGACGGCATATGCTCAGTCTGCCAGCGCACCTGCAGCCGCTCGCCCATGCGCAGTTGTTCCAGCGCCAGATAACGCTGCGCCAGTGCCACCTCATCCTTCAGTGCGACCAGATCGTGCGCATCGCTCATCGCCATGCGGAACAGATCGGCCATATCCTCCAACGCGGCTTCTGCGCGCTTGGGTTCCGCACGCACGATGGCAAGCACCGCATTGATGCTATTGAACAGAAAATGGGGACGGATGCGCGCCTGCAGCGCCTGCAAACGAGCCTCCTGCAATGCCGGCGACATCGCCATGGCGCGCCAGCGGAAATAGGTAAGCAACACGAATGTGAGCAGTGCAGCCAGCAACATGCGCCGAAGATCGAGGAAGACCGCAGACTCATTGACCTCGGTGAATAATTCACCGCCGAGCTGCGAGAAGAACAGTGTGATGCATGCAGCCAACACCAGAATGCCGGCCACAGACCGCCAGTATGTGTAGCGCGGCAACACGTCATTCAGCGCATACAAAGCCAGCATCACACTCAGCAACACCGGCTGCAACAACGCCGAGTCCAGCAGCACGCGTTGCCACAGTTCGCCGACTGTAGAGACTTGGGCGACTGCGCAGACCAGCGCGAACGCGTTCGCCAGCAGCACGATGCGCAGCACCGTGCCCAGATTGCGGAAGTCCGGTAACAGTCGGTGTGGAATGTTTTGATTTATACTGCGCGTCCTCGGCATGGATCCCCCGTGAGTGCCGCTCATTCTGGACAAGACATGGCAACGATGCAAGACAATCAGACCTGGTCAGGACGCTTCAACGAACCGGTAGCAGAACTGGTGAAGCGCTATACCGCCTCCGTGGATTTCGATCAGCGTCTGGCGCTGGTCGATATACAGGGCTCTCTCGCCCATGCGCAGATGCTGGCCGAGAACAAGATCATCAGCGAGCAGGACCTGCAGGACATCCGCCGCGGTCTGGCGCAGATCGAGAACGAGGTCGTCGCCGGTGACTTCCTGTGGTCGCTTGATCTGGAAGATGTGCATCTGAACATCGAGAAACGGCTCACCACATTGGTGGGCGATGCCGGCAAGCGCCTGCATACCGGCCGCTCGCGCAACGACCAGGTCGCCACCGACATCCGTCTCTATCTGCGCAGCGAGATCGACACCATCGTCGGTTTGCTGAAGAATCTGCAATCTGCGCTGCTCGATCTGGCGCAACACCACACGCATACCGTGATGCCCGGCTTCACCCATCTGCAGGTCGCGCAACCGGTCAGCTTCGCCCATCATCTGCTGGCCTACTTCGAGATGTGCCAACGCGATACGGAACGTTTCATAGATGCACGTCGTCGCGTCAACCGCCTGCCTTTGGGTGCGGCCGCACTGGCCGGCACCAGCTATCCCATCAAGCGCGAGCGCGTGGCCGAGTTGCTGGGCTTCGAGGCCGTGTGCCAGAACTCGCTGGATGCCGTGTCCGACCGCGACTTCGCCATCGAATTCACCGCCGCCGCCGCGCTGGTGATGACCCATCTGTCGCGTTTGTCGGAAGAGCTGATCCTGTGGATGAGCCCGCGTTTCGGCTTCATCGACATCGCCGACCGCTTCTGCACCGGCTCTTCCATCATGCCGCAGAAGAAGAACCCCGACGTGCCGGAACTGGTGCGCGGCAAAACCGGCCGCGTGAACGGCCATCTGGTCGCCCTGCTGACTTTGATGAAAGGCCAGCCACTGGCTTACAACAAGGACAATCAGGAAGACAAAGAGCCGCTGTTCGACACCGTGGATACGCTCACCCAGACACTGCGCATCTACGCCGACATGATCGCCGGCATCACCGTCAAACCGGAAGCGATGCGCGCAGCAGCCTTGCAGGGCTATGCCACGGCCACCGACCTGGCGGATTATCTGGTGAAGAAAGGTTTGCCCTTCCGCGATGCACACGAGGCTGTTGCACTGGCGGTTCGGTATGCCGAACGCAAGGGCTGCGATCTGGCCGACCTCAAGCTGGATGAACTGCTGCAGTTCTCGACACTGATAGGTGATGACATCTATGCCGTGCTGACGCTGGAAGGCTCACTCGCCGCACGCAACCACACCGGCGGCACGGCCCCGCAACAAGTCGAAGCCGCCATCGCGCGCGCGCGCAAACTGCTCTCCTGATTTTGCCCGCGTGTATCGCGGGCAAAAAAAAACGGGCCACCTTGCGATGGCCCAGAATAGGAGGAGAGTATGAAAGATCGAGTTGATAACAACTCAAAGCTCACAACTCGGGACGGATTGTAGGTAGCCATTGCTGCCTTGCCTATATGCCGTTTGGCCTATATATCGGCCTATATATCCCCCGAAGGGACTATATATCCCCGCCAAACTGCCCGCCGCTGACGCGCTCTATCCCCGCCAAGTCCTTGTCTGACCGGACATTCTTGAAACCGGCCTTTTGCAGCAGTGCGCGCACCTGCTCGGCCTGGTCATAGCCATGCTCCAACATCAGCCAGCCGCCTGATACAAGGTGAGCACCTGCTTCGCTGATGATGCGACGGATGTCATGCAAACCATCCGAACCGGACGCCAAAGCAGTGGCCGGCTCGAAACGCAGATCACCCTGCGCAAGATGCCGGTCGTTTTCGGCGATATAGGGTGGATTGGAGACAATGAGGTCAAAGCGCTGCCCCGCCAGTGCGGAGAACCAATCACTTGAAACGAAGCTGGTATTGCGAATCTGCAAACGTCTGGCGTTCTCCAGCGCCACCGGCAACGCCGGTTCTGAAGCATCCACCGCCGTCACCTCGGCATCCGGACGGGCGTGCGCGATAGCCAGCGCGATGGCACCGCTGCCCGTGCCCAGATCCAGCACACGGCAGACCGCAGACGAGATCCGCGCCAATGCCAATTCCACCAGCAGTTCGGTATCGGGTCGTGGGATCAAGGTGGCGGGTGTGACCTTGAAATTCAGGCCGAAGAACTCCCGCTCGCCCAGAATGTATGCCAGCGGCTCGCCCTGCAAACGGCGCTGCAATGATGCCAGGTAGCGGGAAAGTTCTTGCTCGGTGAGCACTCGCTCAGGATGCGCCAACAGGTAGGCGCGATTAACGCCCAGCACGGTCTGCAGCAAAGCTTGCACCTCGCTGCGCGCCTCATCCCGCTCCAGATCCAGTGCTTGGCGTATCGCAGCGACATCCTGCGCCAACCGCTCGCGGATGCCGGGCATGCCGATCAGCCTTCCTGTCCCAGCGCGGCCAGCTGCTCAGCCTGATGCTCGGCCATCAGCGCATCGGTGAGTTCGCTGATATCGCCGTCCATGATCTGGTCCATCTTGTACAAGGTGAGATTGATGCGATGGTCGGTGACGCGGCCCTGCGGGAAGTTGTAGGTGCGGATGCGCTCGGAACGGTCACCGCTGCCCACCAGCGATTTGCGTTCGGCGGCGATCTTGCTGTGCGCCGCCTGCTCTTCCTTGTCCTTGATGCGCGCGGCCAGCACGCGCATGGCCTGCGCCTTGTTCTGGTGCTGCGAACGGCCGTCCTGGCATTCGACCACGGTGCCGGTCGGCAGGTGGGTGATGCGCACAGCGGAATCGGTCTTGTTGATGTGCTGGCCGCCCGCGCCCGAGGCGCGGAAGGTATCGATGCGCAGATCGGCGGGATTCAGTGCCACTTCGCCCACCTCGTCCGCCTCCGGCAGGATGGCGACCGTGCAGGCGGAAGTATGGATGCGACCCTGCGTCTCGGTGGCGGGCACACGCTGCACACGATGAGCACCAGATTCGAATTTCAGAACGGAATACGCGCCCTGGCCGATGATGCGCGCGATGACTTCCTTGTAGCCGCCGACCTCGCCCGGACTTTCCGAGATGACCTCCACCTGCCAGCGGCGGCGCTCTGCAAAACGCAGATACATCCGGAACAGATCACCCGCGAACAGTGCCGCCTCGTCGCCGCCGGTACCGGCACGCACTTCGAGGAACACGTTGCGCTCGTCGTTGGGATCTTTCGGCAGCAACTGTTTCTGCAATTCGATCTCGAGCTGCGCCAGTTTCTCTTGCCCTGCCTTGATCTCTTCATCAGCGAATTCGCGCATAGCCGGATCATCGGCCATCTCCTGCGCTGCGGCGATGTCGGCTGCGGCTGACTGGTATGCCTGAAACAGCCCGACCACCGGTTCGATCTCCACGCGCTCGCGATTGAGTTTGCGGAAGGTGTCCATATCACGCGTGGCTTCTTCGCTGCTTAGCAGGCGCGTGACCTCATCCAAACGCTCGGCGAGACGCGCGAGTTTGTCCGCGATACTGGGTTTCATTCCGGGGTGTGCAGGTGGTAGATGCGGTGGACGGCGTCGAGCAGTGTCTGTCGCTCGCTGTCCTGTGCCTGATTCAGGCTCTGGGTCGGGGCGTGCAGGAATTTATTGGTGAGCGAAGCACTCAGAGCTTCCAGCACCTTCTCGGGTGCATCGCCCTTGGCCAGTTGCTTCAGCGCCTTGTCCATCTCGTGACGGCGCTGGCGTTCGGTATGGTCGCGCAAGGCGCGGATGGTGGGCACGACTTCGCGCGATTCCATCCAGTGGATGAATTCATTCACACCGGAATCGATGATGACCTCGGCTTCCTTCACTGCACCCTGACGCGCATCCTGCCCGTCGCGCACCACTTCCGCGAGGTCGTCCACGGTGTACAGGAACACGTCATCCAGTTCGGCCACTTCCGGCTCCACATCGCGCGGCACGGCCAGATCGACGATGAACAGCGGACGGTGTTTGCGCTGTTTGAGTGCGCGCTCGACCAGCCCCTTGCCCAGGATTGGCAACTGGCTGGCGGTACAGGTGACGATGATGTCGTGGTGCGCCAGTTGTTCGGACAATTCGTTCAGGGTAACGGCATGGCCGTCTATCCGGCGGGCCAGCGTCTGGGCGCGATCCAGCGTGCGGTTGGCGACCGTTATCTTCCTGGGCTTGCGCGCGGCGAAATGCACGGCGTTCAGCTCGATCATCTCGCCCGCGCCGATGAACAGCACACTCTGTTCCGAGATGCTGGGATAGATGCGCTCCGCCAGTTTGACGGCGGCAGCGGCCATCGACACCAGATTGGCACCGATCTCGGTCTGGGTGCGTACATCCTTGGCGACCGAGAAGGTGCGCTGGAATAACTTGTGCAGCAGGAAACCCATCGTGCCCGCCTGCTCGGCCTGACGCACCGCCTGCTTCATCTGACCGAGGATCTGCGGCTCGCCCAAAACCATGGAGTCCAGACCGCTGGCGACACGGAAAGCATGCTTCACCGCCTGCTCCTGCGGAAGACGATAGATGTAGGGTTCGACATCGTTGGCCGGCAGCTTGTGATAGTCCGCCAGCCAGTTGACCGTTTGCGCAGGCGAACTGGTGCTGCAATATATCTCGGTACGGTTGCAGGTGGACAGGATGGTGGCTTCCTTGGCAGCGCCGTTGCCAACCAGATCACGCAAAGCGTCCCCCATCGTCTCGACGTTGAACGAGAGTTGCTCGCGCACGTCTAGCGGGGCGGTCTGGTGATTAAGGCCGAAGCTGAATAACTGCATGGATGTCCGCTGTCCGGAGGTTCGGGGGCGGAATTATAGTGGTTGGAGCGGCTTTCTACCAGCCGCCCCTACCTTTTGTGGACTTACTTGGCAGGCGTCAACTGCGCCAGTGCCGCTTCCGCGTCGGGGCGCAATGAACTATCCGGATATTGTTTGACGAAACCGGCGAACGCAGCCTTCGCATCATCCGTCTTGCCGGTATCGACCAGCTCGACAGCCTTGGTGAATGCAGTCAGCTCGTCTTCATCGATGGCTACCTGCTCAGCCTCGCCCTTCCAGTAGACGTCATCCGCGTCTGCCAGCGAGCCGCGCACGCCGCCGGCAGCCGTCGTGGTGGTCAATTTCTTCTTCGGCGTCAGCAACTCGATCTTCTTGCGCAGGCGCTCCCACAGTGACAGTTCCTGATCTGCGGCAGACACCTGTACCGGCGTTGCCAATACGATACCCAGCAACACGAACAACGAAATCAATCTCTTCATGGCCATATCTCCTTGATTATGCTTGCGGGCATCGGACTCACAATGCGTTCAATAGTTCCAGCGCCAGCGCGCGGTATTGTACCTGCACGTTCTTATCCAGCTTCTTGGCCTGGATGAAGGTCGCCTTGGCACTCTTGGTGTTGCCCAGCCGCTTATAGGCGCGGGCAAGATTGACCAGGATGTGCGCATCCTTGGGACTCAGCTTGGCAGCCGCGGCATAAGCTTTGACCGCATCCTGATACTTGTCGTCGATCATGTAAAGATTGCCGAGGTTGTTGTGCGCGGAGGCGTTCTTCGCATCCAGGCTCAGCACTTTTTCAAAGTACTTCATCGCTTCCTTGCGATCACCGATCTTGGCCAGGATGATACCGACCTGCAAGTGCGCATCCACATCGCCCGGCTTGTCCTTGATGATATCCAGATAACGGCGGGTCTTGGTCTGCGAGCTGATCTTCAACACCGACAGTATGTCGCCCGGGAACTTCTTCTCGATGGCGGCGCGATTCAAACCGCTCGCCTTCCAGTCCGAATCCGGCAGACTGGCCGGCTTGAAGGTGTCCCATGACGCGTGCACATCCAGCACCGTCAAGCCGTCATCCTTGTATTTGTAGTAGGTCTCGCTGCCCTTCTCCCAGGCTCTGATGAAGGAATTGCCGACCAGCGTGGTCTCCACCGGCACCCACAGCGTGCCCTCGTGGATCACATACAGATTGTTCATCGTATAGCCATCGCCTTCGGCAGGGATGCGTGTATCGAACATCATCAGCATGTGCCCCGGTACTTCCAGCACGCGCGTGTTGATGCCCATGCTCTCCAACCCGGCACTGTAGACCGCGACCAGGTCGTCGCAATCGCCCGATTTGCGCTCCAGTGTCTCGCGCGGGAACTGGATGTAGTCGACGGTATGCTCCTTGCCCGACGTGAGCTGATAGGGATTACTCGGATCCTGGATATAGGTCAGGCCGAACACCCCCAGTGCATCGAACAGCGCCGCCGCCAGTTGCGCCTCATCCTTGGTCTCGCGGTATTCGCCCACGATACCGCGCGCCAGATTCAGCACCGGCGGGTCTTTCGGCGTGACGAAGGCGGCGAAGCGCCCGCGCTCGTCCCAAGTCAGACGGTGCTTGTCGTAGACGTTGACCGTGGCGTTGTGGCTGTACGTCACCTTTTGCCCGTTATCGAAGTAGCTGGCCTCGATCAGCGCCTGCACCGAGCTGTCCTCGGTCATGGTGAGGATGCTGTTGTTGAACACCGCCTTCAGCGGCAACTCCTCGCTCGATCCAGGCATCAACTTGAGGATCTTGTTCTCGGTCGAGAAATCCATGAAGTTCTTCAACAGGAAGCTGACCCGGATCTTCTCCATCTTCTTGTCCGTGTTGTTGGTCAGGCGGATGGTGCCGATACCGTCACGCTCGTACAGCTTGTAGGAGTTCGAGAACACGTTCTCCAGCTTGACCACTTCGATATCCAGCGGCGGGCGGCTGAACACCAGCGTCGTCGCTTCCACCGGCAGCTTTTCCGATTCGGTCTGGTCGGTGCTCAGCACGCTGACATAGAAGGTGTATTTGGTTTCCGGCTGCAGGGCATCCTTGGTGAACTCCGGCACTGTGACCTCGCCCACCTGCAACATGGCATCGCCGTCCTGCTGATAGATGCGGTAGGCCGCGAAGTATTGCGGATCGACAGCTTCCCATTTCAGGTTCGCCTGCCAGGGTGTCATCTCGGCCGTGACCGCGGTCAAAGCGGGCGGTGTGAATTTCTCTGTCGTTGCGCTCGCGGCGGAGCTGCTCGCTCCCTCATAACCGAAATCGGAGACGGCCACCACGCGATAGAAATAACGCACATCCGCATCCAGCCCGGCATCGGTATAGGCATTGGTCTCGCTGGTGCCGACTTGCACATAGCCCGCGTTCTCGCTCTTGGAACGATAGATATGGAAGGCCTTGACGTAGAACGCCGCCGGCTTGTCCCAGCTCAGATCCACCGCATGCACATGTCCGTGTGCAGCGAAATTGGCCGGTTGCTGCGGCTTGTACATCACCGACAGGGATTCGACACGCTTGCCTTCACCATCCGCCACGAACAGCGTGCTACCGCCACTGCTGGCCAGCGCCACCGGATCGCCCAGATTGGCCGTACCGGTCGCCTTGGTACCGAACACCCGCAACAGTTTTCCTTTGTGATCGAACGCCTTCACCTGGTTGCCGTCCAGCACCAGCACTTCGTCGGCGGTGACCGCCATATCCAGCGGCTTGGCGAACAGACTGCCTTCCTTGGGCTTGGCGAATTCATGTGACAGCTCACCGCTGGGCTTGAACACCAGCACGCTGCTGCGACTGCCGTCCAGCACGAACAAACGGTCCTGCGGATCTATGCCGATCGCCAAAGGATTGCTGATATTGCCGCCCAGCTTATCCACATACACGCCGTCACCGCGGAACACCTGCACCGAGCGATGGCCACGATCCGCCACGAACACCAAACCGCTGCTGGCTACTGCCACGGAAGCAGGATTGCTGAACTGCCCCGCGCCGCTGCCGCCGCTGCCGAAAGTCGCCAGCTCCTTGCCCGCCTCATCCAGTTTCACACAGCGCTTCTTCTTTTTATCCAGCACCCAGAGACCGCCGCTCGCATCCACGGTGACCGCTGTCAGCTCCATATCGGCGGGCTTGATCTCAGCCGCCACTTTGCCGTCCTTGAGCTTGAGCAATGCGCTGCCATCCTTGCCCGGCTTGGTGATGGCATACACCGTTCCCTTGCCGTCGCCGGCCAACTGCACCGCCTCGACCGGGATACTGCCCTGCCATTTGACGGAAGCACGTCCGGCCGCCTTGGGCACCGGCTCCATGCGCGACCCCGCGATAGTCTGGAAATGATTGAGCAGAGACTTGCCGGCATCACCGATGTAGACCTGCTGGCCTTTTTCTACCGCAAGGCCGGAGAGTTTCCTGGTCTGGGATTTGCCCTCGCCCTTGGAGCCGAACGAGAAAGCCGGCTTGCCGTCGAAGTCGAACTTGGACACGACCTGCTTTTGCTCATCCGCGACATATACACCGTCTTCCGCCACAGCCAGCGCGACCGGAGCGCCGACATCCTTGAAAGAGCTCAGATACAGACCGCTCGGGTCGTAGACCTTGATCTGACTCTCATCGCTATCCATCACATAGATGCGGCCAACCTCATCCAGCGCGATATCAGTGGCCTTCTTCAACGGCCACGGCAATTCCCTGCCGCTATCGTCTTTACCCTTCGCATGCAAGTCCAGCGTATGGATGAACACGCCGTTCACACCGAACATCTGGATGCGTTTATTGCCGGTGTCCGCCACATAGACCACGCCTTCGTGCACCGCGATACCGCGAGGACCATCCAGCGCCTGATCGTCACCGCCGAAGAATCCGCCCGCCTTAGCGCCGAAACGCCCCTTGTACTTGCCGCCGGGCAAGGTGTACATCACGACCTGGTCGGTATCGCTATCCACCACATACAAGGTGTCCTTGGTGACTGCGGCACCTTCCGGGCGCTTCAGCAGCTCCACTTCGCCGGACTTGGCCGCCAGCGTAAAGGCGACTTGCCCGCCCGCATCCATCGCCACAACCTCACCGCCTTTACGCGCAACGAACAGCAGGCCGCCGCCGGTTGCCAGCAACTTTTCCAGTTTGTCAGCGGCGATCTCGCGCTTGAAATCGGCCTTGATAAAGCCGTTGGCAAGACCGTTGCCGTTCAGCCCCGCATGGGCACTAAGGGAAATGAGTCCTATCAGGGATGCAATCAGCAAGTTACGCATGTATCCACCTATCCAAATTCTGTTGATGTGATCCGCGACACTGACGGTCGCGTTATTTTTCCGCACGGTTGAAAACGCCGTCCCAGTCTTCTGCCGGGGGATTGGCTGCAAAGTAGGTGCAACGTTCGACGTATAACTGGCTTGGCCTGTCTTCCGGTCTTTCTTCCAGTACGGCCGCGAATTCGGACTGCGCTGCAGCCCAGTCACGCTGCCTATAGTACGCCAGCCCTGCCTGGAAACGTGTCAGCTGGCCGCTGCTCAAAGCATCCGGGCCGACCTGAGGCTCATAAATTGTAACGGGTAATTGCTTGCCGACCACCCGAATCTTGTCCATTTCCCGATACGGGCAGACATCCGGCGCCAGTTGGCAAGTCTGCTCGCTCACCAGATAGGTGATGCCGTAATACTTGGCCGTCCCCTCCAAGCGAGAGGCGAGGTTCACCGTGTCGCCGATGACGGTGTATTCCATCTTCTTGCCGGCGAAACCCACGTTGCCGGCCACCACCTCGCCCGAATGCAGGCCACCGCGGATGGCGAATGGCACCACACCTTCCGTCCCCCACTTCTCGCGCAACTCCCCCATCTTCGTCGCCATCGCCGCCATGCAGGACATGGCCAACCGCGCATGGTCGGGCTGGGCCAGCGGCGCCCCCCAGTAAGCCATCACCGCATCGCCGATGAACTTGTCGATGGTGCCGTCGTGCTGCTCGATGATCTTGACCATCTCGCCCAGATATTCGTTCAGGCGCGACACCACCACCTGCGGCGGATGCGATTCACTGAAGCTGGTGAAGCCCTTGATGTCGGTGAACAGCACCGTCACCTCCTTGGTGTCGCCACCGATCTTGGCCGCGTCGGGATCCTTCTCCAGTCGCGCCACCAGTTTCGGCGACAGATAGCTGGAGAACATGGAACGCATCTCCCGCGCGCTGCGTTCCAGCACCAGATAGCGGAAGCTGCCCCCCACCAGCAGTTCCAGGATCGCGGCTAAGGTCGGATAGATGATGTTGATCCACTGTCCGCCGACGAACATCTCGTAAGTGAACCAGATATAGAGCGTCAGCAGCAGCACAGTCGCCGGAATGGCGCCGTACAGCTTCAGGCGTGTCGTCAAAAAGTAGGCCGTCAGCCCCATCAGCACGATGAACAGGATATCCAGCAGCGCCTCGGGGCCGCCCTGACGGATGAAGCGTCCGCTGATGATGTTGTCGGCCACCGTCGCGTGGATCTCCACCCCCGGCGTGTTGCCGTGGAAAGGTGTGACCCGCATATCGTAGACGCCCAGTGCCGTCGCGCCGACGAACAGCACTTTGCCTTTCAGTTCATCGGCCGGCACTCGACCGTTCACCACATCGGTGAATGAATAGCGCGGATAACCGCCTGGAGGACCGGTGTAGTTGACCCACATCGCATATTGCCCATCCACCGGGACATGCCGCTCCCCCACCACCACATCGAAGGCCTCGGCCGAAAAGTCCTTCACACCCAGCGCGATCATTGCCGCTGTCATGCCCAAGGAAGGATGCAGTTTGCCGTCCGCCTCGACCAGCAGTGGCACACGGCGATTCACACCATCCTCCTCGGGGAAGAGATTGATCTGCCCTTGCGCAGCCGCCGCACGCTCGAACTCGGGCAAGGAGCGCGTGACACCCTTCACCTGCCCGTCGGGACCATATTCGAACAATTGCGCCAGCGTGACGTTGCCCGACTTCTGCATGGCCGCCGAGAACGCCTGGTCGTTCACCATGTCCTCGCGCTCGGGGAAGAAGGCATCGAACATCACCGCTTTGGCCTGCGCCGCTTTCAGCCGCTCCAGCAAGCGCGCGTACTGGCTACGCGTCCACGGATAACGCCCCAACTCGGCGATGCTCTTGTCATCGATGGCGATGATAGCGATGGAAGGTTCCAGCGGAATGGCACCGCGCATCTCGCGGAAACGCAGATCGTAGGTACGTGCCTCGAACGCCTCAAGGAAGGGGTTCTGCGAGTAATACAGGGTCAGCACGAACAACACGGAGATCGCCGACAGCAGCACGGAAAAACCTCGGCTGTTCAAACGCTTGGACAGGTCTTGCAGCAACTGCGGAACAATCATGCGCGAACCCTCTGGAATGTAGGCGACGACGAAACGGGGCTCATTGTAACCGCCTTGCGCAGATGGGAAAGCCGTCATCTGCCCGTAACACTGCAGCGCTAACCTGCCGGCCCTAAACCAGAGATCCGAGGTGCGCCATGTTCACTGTCCTGCCGCCCGCACAACAACGTACGTTCCCGCGCGCACCGCGCGCGCAATTCATGGCCGACCTGCTGCTGGCCGAAGACAACAAGGAGCAAGTCATGACACCGCTGGAAGAGATCCTTGCCCAACGCAGCCTGAGCGCGTTGTTCCAGCCCATCATCGACCTCAAGCGCGGCGAATTCCTCGGCTATGAAGGTTTGATCCGCGGCCCCGCCAACAGTCCGCTGCACTCGCCGGTCAATCTGTTCGCGACCGCCGAACGTGAAGGCCTGGCGCTGGAAGTCGAGATGCTCGCGCGCCACACCGTACTCGAAGCTTTCGCCCGACTAGACCTGCCCGGCCAGTTGTTCCTCAACGTCAGCCCGCAGACGCTGACACAACCCAGTTTCCGCAACGGCCAGACACTGGCCTTTCTGGAGCAGCTGGATATCGACCCGTCGCGCGTGGTGATCGAGATCACCGAGAACCAGCCCACCTTCGACTTCGAAGCCATGCGTAGCGCGCTGCTGCATTACCGTGGCATGGGTTTCAAGATCGCCATCGACGATCTGGGCGAAGGTTTCTCCAGTCTGCGCCTGTGGTCCGAACTGCGCCCCGAATACATCAAGATCGACATGCATTTCGTGCAGGGCGTGGACCGCGACCCGATCAAACTGCAGTTCCTCAAGTCCATCCAGAGCATCGCCCAAAGCTGCGGCACGCACGTCATCGCCGAAGGCGTGGAGACCGAGGCTGAACTGAAAGTGGTGAAGGAACTCGGCATCGCCCTCGGTCAGGGTTACTTCATCGCCCGCCCCAGCCCCACGCCGCCGCTGTTCGCCTCCACCGAGACCGGCCGCATCCTCAACGCATCGAGCATCTCCATCTTCCCGGATGCCTCGTGCCCCGCCTGCCCGCCCAACGCGCAGACCACGGCGCAAAAGCTGCTGACCTACATCGAGCCGGTGCACCCGAACACGCTGATCGAACACATCTTCGACCGCTTCAATGCCGATCCCGCACTGCGCGCCATCCCGGTGGTCAACAACGGCACACCGATCGGGCTCATCAGCCGCTACAGCTTCATCGACCGCTTCGCCAAGCCCTACCAGCGCGAATTGCACGGTCGCAAATCCTGCATGGAACTGATCCAGAGCCTGCCGTTGCTGGTAGAAAAGAACATGCCCATTCAGGAACTCAGCCACTTCCTGGCCGAATCGGAAGACCGCCATTTCGCCGAGGGCTTCATCATCACCGAGCGCGGCCGCTATATCGGTGTCGCCTCGGGCCAGGCCCTGTTGCGTGAACTGACGCAGATGCAGCTGGAAGCCGCGCGCTATGCCAATCCGCTCACCCTGCTGCCCGGCAATGTACCGATCAACGAACACATCGGCCGTCTGCTGCATGCCAACACCCCGTTCGTCGCCTGCTATTGCGACCTTGACCACTTCAAACCGTTCAACGACACCTACGGCTACCGCAAGGGCGACGAGATGATCCAGCTCACCGGCCGCGTGCTGAGCTGGACATGCGACCCCAAGCTCGACTTCCTCGGCCACATCGGCGGTGACGATTTCATCCTGCTGATGCAGAGCCGCGACTGGCAATCACGCTGCGAACAAGCGTTGCGTTCGTTCGAGCAGGCCGCCTCGCTGATGTTCCGCGAAGAACATATCGCCGCTGGTGGCTACACCAGCGAAGGGCGCGACGGCACGGTGAAGTTCCACCCGCTCAGCAGCCTGTCCATCGGCGCGATCCGGATAGAACCGGGCCGCTTCTCATCGCACCACGAAGTCTCCGCCGCCATGACCGATGCCAAGAAGATGGCGAAGAAGATCCCGGGCAACAGCCTGTTCGTGGAACAGCGCGACCACGACCTATCCCATATGAAGGAGACGATATGAAGCGAAGCGTTCGCCACACATCCGCACACCATGCAGATGGCCGCATCAGCATCCCCGGCCTGCTGCTGTCCAAAGGCTTCAACGCCACGCTCACCTTCTTCTGCACCCTCTGCATCTTCTCGCTGGACTAAGGGGCGCACATGCAGCAATTCATCGCCCTGTTCCGGGCATTTCGTCTGGCATTGCACATCGGCTATGGCCTGACCATGGCCCTCGTCTATCCGCGTCTGCCCGCCGCGTTGCGCCGCCGCATCCTGCAACGCTGGTCCGCCGATCTGCTGCACGTCTTCAACGTGGAACTCGACGCCGGTGAGCTGAGCGTCCCGCATGACGGCCTCATCGTCAGCAACCACATCTCCTGGCTGGACATCTTCGTGCTGAACGCCGTGGTGCCGATGCGCTTCGTCGCCAAATCCGAAGTGCGGCGCTGGCCGGCCATCGGCTGGCTGTGCGCACGCGCGAACACACTGTTCATCGAACGCGGCAATGCGCGTGCCGCGGCGCGCATCAACAAACAGTTGGGCGAACTGATGCAGCAAGGCGAATGCCTCGCCGTGTTCCCGGAAGGCACCAGCACCGACGGCGCACAGGTCGCGCACTTCCACGCCTTCCTGCTGCAACCGGCCATCGATGCCAAAGTGTCACTGCACCCCATCGCCATCCGTTATGAAGACAGTGAAGGCGAACGCAGCACCGCCGCCGCCTACATCGACGACATCTCCTTCGGCGCATCGCTGTGGACACTGTTCAACACGAAGAAACTGCATGTGCGTCTACTCCCCGCGCCAGCGCTGCATGCCGCCGATTTCGAGCGCCGCGAACTGGCGCAGCGCGCGCATGCCTCCATCTCTGCCGCGCTGCAAAAGGCCGAGTCACACAAGCTTCATAATGCGTTAACTCACCCGCAACATTCAGACACTAATCTGCTCCCATCGACAACTTAGGAGCAAGACGATGTTGGATCTGATCCGTCAGCAACAGAAACAGGAAACCACGCGCCGCCTCACGTTCAACATGGCGCGCTCGGTGGCCGAGATCGCCGAAGCACAGCGTATTCGTTTCAAAGTGTTCGGCGAAGAGATGGGCGCGAACCTGCCCAGCGCCGAACTCGGTCTGGACATCGACCGTTTCGACGAATACTGCGACCACCTGCTGGTGCGCGACCACGGTAACGACAAAGTGGTCGGCACCTACCGCATCCTGCCGCCCGAGCAGGCGGTCAATGCCGGCGGTTATTATTCCGAGACCGAGTTCGACCTGTCGCGTCTGGAGAATCTGCGCGACCGCATGGTGGAAGTGGGCCGCTCCTGCGTGCACCCCGACTACCGCGACGGTGCGACCATCACCCAGTTGTGGAGCGGTCTGGCCGACTACATCGGCAAACACAACCACGAATACCTGATCGGCTGCGCCAGCATCAGCATGGCCGACGGCGGCCACTATGCCGCCAGCGTGTACAACAAGGTGCACAAGCTGCACGCCGCGCCGTCGGAGTACACCGTGTTCCCGCACTGCCGTCTGCCGCTGGAATCGCTGAACGGCGATCTGGAAGTCACCATCCCGCCGCTGATCAAAGGTTATCTGCGCTTGGGTGCCTACATCGCCGGCGAACCGGCATGGGACCCCGAGTTCAACTGCGCCGACCTGTTCATCCTGATGCCGGTGTCGCGCATGAACGCACGCTACGCCAAGCACTTCCTCAGAAAGGCGGCATAGATCCACTGCATGTACTCTCCTCCCTTGCGCGCACGCAGTCTGGTGCGCGTTCTTTTTTGTGTATAGTTATCGGGCTAATAAATGACAACGCTTCAGGAGCAAACTTTGCAAAGTCCCCACAAAGGTAAGACCGGTTTTGTACGCCTGTGGAACGCCTTCGGCTACTCCATCGCGGGCTTCCGCGCCGCCTACAAACATGAAGACGCCTTCCGCCAGGAAGTGTGGCTCGCCATCGTGCTCGTCCCGCTCGCGCTGTGGCTGCCGGTGACGATGATCGCCAAGGCGCTGATGATAGGCAGCGTGCTGCTGGTCATCATCGTCGAACTCATCAACTCCGCCATCGAGGCCACGGTGGATCGCATCTCACTGGAGAATCACGACCTCGCCAAACGCGCCAAGGACATCGGCAGCTCGGCCGTGCTGGTGAGCCTGGTCAATGTCTGCGTGGTGTGGGGTTTGGTTCTGCTGGGCTAATAAAATATAACTATCGGAGGAAATTGAAATGGCAAAGATCAGCAAACCTGAATACGAAGAAAAAGCACGCGCACTCAACAAGGAAGATGCTGAGCGCCTGCTCTCGCGCATGAGCGGGAAATTGCCCAAGCGCCTGCAAAAAGAGAAGCTGACGCGCGAAGAAGCACTGGCCATCCAGCTCGAAGTGGAAGACGAGCAACTGGATGAATGGCGCAAGAACATGAAAGACCTGAACACCCATATCGAGGAAACGGGCAAGTTCAAGGCCATGGCGGACAAGAAGTCCAAAAAGTAACTACGTTTCCCCGCAAAGCACAGCGGTCGTTGCGCGAGCAGCGGCCGCTGTTCAATTTGGCCCCCGGATTCCTGTGCAAAGCCATCTCCTGCCGCATCGAGTGGAACCTCAACAGTCATCGATGGAAATTGGTAAAATCGCGCGCCTTGCAGGAGGCCTCATTGGAAAACCCATACAACATCCTTGGCGTCTCGCCGACCGCATCGACCGACGACATCAAGAAGGCATACCGCGCACTTGCCATGCGCCATCACCCGGACCGCAACCCCGACGCCAGCGCCGAACGCAGATTCGACGCGATCAAGAAGGCGTACGAGCTGCTTTCCGATCCGCAGAAGCGGGCGGAATACAACTACAGCCAGAACAACCGCATCGTCATCGACCCGCAGCAGGAAGTGCAGAACCAGTGGGGTTCACTATTCACGCGTTGCGGCATCGAACTGCCGCGCAGCGACCGTTAAACCATTTCAAAGAAGATCACCATGAAAAACATCGACCAGGAATTCCTCTACCAATCGCGCGAACTCGGTGCCCAGATCAGCGACACGCTGGGCGAGCCGCCCGACCGCAAGCGCTATGACCGCGTCATCGAATCGCTGATCGGCGAGTACGCCAACGGCACCGTGATCGACGATGTGAACATGCTGAGCTTCGCGCTGGCCGACCATCTGGTGTTTGGCGACGCGAAAGGCCTGTTGGCCGAAGCGGGAAGCTATGAAGACGGCGATGCCGCCAAGGTGATGAAGATGGTGTCCACCACCACCGCCACCTCGGGCGACGCACTGGCCACCGTGTTCGCAGCCGATCCGGAACTGGCGCGCAAAGCGGTCATCACTGCCTTCCTGTTCAAGAACCCCAAGGGCTGGAAGGAAGAAGACAACTCGCTCGCCGCCCTGCAGGAAGAGGAAGACAAAGCCAACGCCGACGAAGATGACGACGAGCAGGGCACGCACGGCGAGAACATCGAGCACCTGTTCGACACACGCGGAGACGGTAATGACTGACAACTCCCAACTCCCGGCGATCAGCCTGCAAGTCACCGAACTGGTGCTGGCAGGCTCGCCTGAACACGCCGAAGAGGCCATCAACGAAACCGCCGAGAAGTTCGGCGACCTCGCCGTGGTCCAAGTGCTCGATTCGCTGGAAGCGCATGTCGCATCGCTACACCTGTCGTCCTTCGACGGCGGCAAGCTGTCGCTGGCGACCATGCTCATCTCGCCCAAAGCCTGGGCCGAGAGCCTCGCCTACTTCGCCGCCACCTGGGATGAAGACTGGATCGAAGACGAACCGGAAGTGCTCACCGAATCACTGTTCGCGCACGTGCACGGCATCCTGTACGCCACCGAAGATGAAGACCGCCGCGCCGAACTGCTCAACGCCGCACTGGCGACCGCCTGGGGCACGACGGCCTTTGCCGTGATGTTCTCCACCGCCATCGACGAGATCATCGAGATCGCCAATGACATCCAGAACCTCGGCGCACCGCGCAGCGGCAGCACGACTTCCGACCATGATGTGATCCCGATGGCACTGGAGATCATCCGCAACGACCAGGAAGCGTGGGACAGCATCCTGTTCGAGATCTTCCCCGACTGGCGCCCCGGCGAGAACGAATTGCATCCCAGCCCGGACGAAGAGAACGACGAAGCACCCGAAGAAGACGAAGAGTCACGCGAAAGCCAGTTCGCCGTGGGCCGCAGCACCAAAGAACTGCTGCTGCGCCTGCGTAAACAAGTACCCAGCAAAGCGCCCGCAGCGGCCAAGCCCGGCGCACGTCCGAGTCTGGGTGAGGACATCTTCTCCTGATGAACATCACCAGCTACACCGCCCGCACGCCGCAGCTCGTCCAGGCACTGGAAGCGCTCGGTCAGCGTGCGGACAATCATCAAGCAGCCAGCGTCCTGTTCGACGAACTGTGCGGCATCAACCTGCTGGTCGCCAAGAAATTCACCAACGACCGCACCGCCGAAGGCATACACGAAGCGTTCCACCTCACCGTGGGCTGCATCTCGCTGGCAATCAGTCAGGCGGACATCGCCGACACCGGCGAAGCCAAGCTCTCCTTCCTGCTGCAGCACGGAGCCGAGTATGTGTTCCAGATGGGCTTCCGTCACATGAAGGAACTGTCCGCCCTGCCCTACACCGCCTACGTCTCCGATTTCGACAACGCCCCCTTCGTGCAGCAACGCAACCTGAAAGCGATCTTCATGGAGATATGCAGCGCCGACCCCGCATCAAGCTGGTCGGGCGACGCTGTCTTTAAGAACGAACTGGTGGACAGGCAGCGCAATCAACAGATCATCGATTGCGGCAAATGGCTGCGCAAGCACAACGCCGCCGGTGTGGTGCGCGACTCCGAGATGGATGCCAACGCCACCATCACCGTGGCCGTGCTGTTCGCGTTGTACGGCGACGGCCGTATCGTCGCGCGCACCGCACAACGTGAGCTGGAAAACCTCATCACCCATATCCGCGACGCAAAGCCCGATGTCGATGTCAGCTGGAACAGATTCCTGAAAAAGATCCCGCCCGAATATCAGCCCCTGCTCCGCGAGCGCATGGAACAACTGCGCGACACCATCGTCAAGAAGCTGTACGGCAAGACCAAGGCCAAGACCCTGCTCACCATCCTGCAAGACCAATACATCGGCAGCGAGCAAGATATCGACTACGCCTGACACGGCGCACCGCTCCCGTTCCCTCGCCCACTGGTAGAGGGTTAGGGTGAGAGCAGACTCGTCAAATCCACCCTTTACTCAAAGCAGCATTAGCGAAAGCCAACACCACCATGTCCGAACAAGAACCCACACCCGCCAAACCCGCACTCTCCGAACAGGAGATGGAAGCACTCGACGAATTCCTGATGTCCGACGCCACCAGCGGCGAAGTGATGATGCTCGATCAACTGGACGGCTTCTTCACCGCCATCGCCTCCGGCCCGAGCATCCCCGAACCAGACTCATGGCTGCCGCGCGTGTGGGGGCCGAGCGCAGCCGATGCACCCACCTTCACCAGCGACGGCGAACGCATGCGCATCACCGACCTGCTCACCCGTCACCTGAACGCCACCGTGTGGAGCCTGAATCAGGAACTGGAAAGCTTCGAGCCGATCTTTGATGTGAACGTCTACGAAGACGATGAGCACGAATACATCGACGGCGAGAACTGGGCGCACGGCTACATGAGCGGCATCGCCCTGCAGCGCGACAACTGGAAGAAGCTGCTTGAAGCCCGGCACGCCGCCGAAGTATTGCGCCCCATCTATCTGCTCGGCTCGCCGGACATCAGCGAGGAAGAAGAAGCGCTGATCGAGACACCCGCGCAACGCGAAGCGCTATCCAAGAAAATTCCTGCCAGCGTCGCCGCGATCTACAAGTTCTGGGCACCGCAACGTCGCGCGGCGGAAGAACGCATATACGGCAAAGCACCGGATAGCGCCACGCAGCATGTCAGTCGCAATGCGCCGTGCCCTTGCGGCAGCGGGAGGAAATTCAAAAAGTGTTGCGGAGCGGCCCGGGACGAAGCTTGAGCAGGGCCGGGCGGGACTTGTCGGGTGAAGTGATTCAACGCGCAGACGGCGTCTGACTCAACGGGTTTGCCTTCAAGCGACACTGCGGCATGCGGCGGGTGAAGCGGCATCTTTCACTGTGAACCTCATTGACCGGGCCGGGCCGTGAAGTTGAAGGCACCGGCCAGCTTGAGTTTGCGCATCTGCGGGCGCTTCTTCTCCTGATGCGTGGCCATGCGCTGCAGGATGTCATCGAGGTAGTTCAGCGCCTTCAGAATGTAGGGGCCTTTGTTCAGCATGATGCATTCCGCGCGCTGCCCCATGGCGGCATCGGTGATCTCGGCACGGGTCGGTATGCCGTCCCGCGCCAGCGTTTCCAGAACCTGCGTCGCCCAGATCACCGGCACATGCGCCGCCTCGCAGGCCCACAGGATCTCTTCCTGGATCTCCGCCATCCGCTGGTAACCGCACTCCACCGCCAGATCGCCCCGCGCGATCATCACCCCGCACGATGAAGCATGCATGGCCTCCAGCAGCATCTCCGGAAGGTTCTCGAATCCGCGCCTGGTCTCGATCTTCAGCACGACCCCCGGTGAGCCTTTTCCGATGCGCCTGATCTCCGCGTTCAACTCGCGCACATCCTCGCTGCTGTTGGCGAACGACATGGCCACGATATCCGCATGCTCGACGATGAAAGCCAGATACGCCTTGTCCAGCGCGCTCAGGGCGGGAAGATGCAGATGCGTGTCGGGGAAATTGATGCCCTTGTCACACCTGAGCTTGGTGCCGTTCGGCCGCGCATGCGTGATGCGCACCAGCAGACCTTCACTGTCTTTGCTTTCCACCACAGCGCCGATCTTCCCGTCATCCAGCCAGACCGGTTCGCCGACCGCCACAAAATCGAACACTTCCGGCAAGGTGCAACCGATCTCTGCCGGCGCGACGACCCGCCCGCCCTCGTCGAATTCCGGCTGACGGCCCAATCGCTGATCCGCGCGTATCAGCAGCGGATCGCCCTGATGCAACAGCAGAGAGCCTTCCAGCGGGGGGATGTTCTTTATTTCGGTCTCATGTCCCCTGACGGAACCTGTCCTGCTGTCGGAATGTTCCAGAACCGTGCCCGACATGACGAACGTGGTCTGCGAGCAGCTCGCCCATACGCCATCGTTTTCCACCGCCATCACATAGAAGCAGCGATCACGATCCGCGGTATCGACCAGTTTGATGGTGTCTCCCAGCTGCAATCCGGCCAGCCATTCCGCCGCGACGAACAAACTGACATCGGCATTCTCCGGGGGCGCGCCGGACGACCCTTCGGCCATCAGCCATATTCTGACGGGCGCGATCACATGCCCGTAGGCATCGCGCTTGGGGTGGATGCGCAACACTTCCGGCCCCGGCTCCAGATGCCCTGTGCGCAGTTTCGGTCCGGGCAGATCCATCAGGATGCGGCATGTGCGCCCAAGCGCCGCTTCGGCAGCACGCAAATGACCGATCATGGACAACCAGACTTTCGGCGAATCGTGCGCGCAGTTGATGCGCATGCAATCCATCCCGTTCTTCAGCAGATCATGGATCAAGCCGGGATGATCGGCCGCTTCCCTTGGCATCGTGACCATGATGCGCACACTGCGCATGGGCGGCTCCTCGCCCAGCAGCGCCTCGGTATGCCGGTACAGACTGGCATGCCCTTTTTCAAATGCCTCGACATTCGCCGCATGCCATTCTTCGCGCCAAATGTTATTCGTCAGTTTGTGCAGCATGGCCAGCACGGCGTCCATGCTGGCCATGACATGCGCCTCCGACCGCCCCAGCGATGACAAGCCCAAACTCTCCAGCCGCAACTGCAACTCGCGGATGTCATGGCGGCGCAAAGCGATGTAATGCAGCAGATTCCTTGCGCTGCCATGCTTGGCCGGCGGCAGGGCATACCAGTGGAGAGACGAAGACATCTCGATGTCCAGCAAGCTGATCCTGATCTTTTCCAGCTCGCCGACGATAGCCTCCAGCTCTTTGCGATGCCGCTGCAACGTTGGGGTCTCAAGAAAGGAAGTGGCACTCATGCCAAGCACCCTAACGCCATTGTGTTACGAATATATTTCGCCGGTGATCGCAAGACTTGCCGGCCGCATGCGCGGTTGAGCCGCTATCCGGCGGAGCGCCGGTCAACCTGTCCAAAGCACCCGGCGCGCATCACAGCTTCATTTTCTCTTCACAATTCGCGCCTATAACTGCGCGCATGAGAAGACGTATCGCACTACTGCTGGCAATCGCATGTTCCGCTGCGGCCTGGGCCGCCCCGCACAGCAACGGCCTGAAAGTCGGCGTCGAAAGAGCGGGCAATGTCTACGCGCTGCAGGCGAGCTTTGATACGCCACTCACCACCTGTGCCGCCTTCAACTACCTGACGGATTATGAAGCCGCCACGGCGTTGCCCGGGATCGTCAGCTCGACCGCAGTGCGTGAAGCAGAACACAGAGTCCGGGTGGAGCGAACCGCCAAAGAGCGCATCCTGTTCTTTCCGGTGCACCTGCATTCGATATTGGAGTTCACCGAATACCCGAACGAGAAGCTCTCCTTCGTGCAACTTTCCGGCGATTCAAAAAGCTTCGAAGGATATTGGCTCATCGAGCCCAGCCTTCAGGGCAGCACGCTGAGATTCGAAGGAACATGGGAGCCGGACACTTTGATCCCGCTGTTCATCATCGACCACTTCGCCAAGCACGACCTCGAAAAGCGCTTCGGCGAGATCGCGCGGCTGGCGGAAGTGCAGAAGGAAAAGCACGCAGACGAATGTCTGTGAGCGCAAAGGCTAGTGTAGTGCGCCATTCTGTTTGGAACTTATACCAACGGCCAGCACTGCATGTAGGTCGGGTTTCAACCCGACATGTCGGGCTAAAGCCCGACCTACAATAGTTTGCGAATAAGTATCACCAATAGCGGCGCACTACACTAGGGAAGGTCTGATTAATTCCGTCACACTGGCGAAGGTTTGGATTCATACCACGCACTGGCTTCAATGAATTCTTCACTCGCAGCACGGTGAAAGACAACCGCCAGACTCATTTCCTGATCTTGGAAAGTAACGCAGCCTTCACCTCACTCCATGGCACGCCATCATCGGGATTGGCAAGATGATTCGCGAGTCGGCGATCAAGCTCAGCCTTCTGCGCCTCGGTCAGCGTGGCCAGTTCGTCCGCGCGCTGCTCCACCTTGACGCGCCGCTTGGACGGCAATGCGGCGAGTACATCATTCAGATTTGTTGCCATAACCTATCTCCTTCATATGCCTTGAAGCAAAGGCAGCATCTCAATCAAGCGGATGACTGAACCCGATGCTGTAGATGATGTTGCCGGAGAAGGTGGAGCTGTAATAACGCCGCGCGGAAAGCGTGATGCCGATCACCCGCGTGTACCAGGCAATGCCCACCTCGGGATAGAGCACCGCGCTGAATTCATGCTTCATGTACGTCTCGCCCGCCTCGTCGATCTGTCCGTTACGGTTGTTGTCCAGCTTGTCCTGCGTGGCATCGGCCTGATGGCTCGCCATGCCGAGCAGCATGCCGAGTCCCACGAACGGTGAGACATGTTCCCCAACCTGCAAACGCACAGAGCTGGTCACGCCCTTGTATTCGAAGCGCTCATCCGCGAAATACGAAGCCCCCACACGCACCCCGCTGAACCAGCTCGGGCAGGCACTGTAAGCCGCATCCAACCCCACGATCCGCAGATCCTTCTCAGCCCAGAAGGCGCCTTCTAATTGGGGTTTGCAGGGCGCCGCGTTGCCCAGGACGGGCAAGCAGGTCAGCAGGAGAAAAGCAGCGACGGATCGGAGAGCAGACATGATCTGCGCATCATAAGTCGGATCGATCGCGTTTGCTGACTGTGGCTATGTGCGGGTGAAAGTTAATTCGATGCTGACCCGTTTAGCTCCGAAACTCATTGAATGTCTTGAGCAACTTCATAGTGGCTTCGTAATCCAGCTGGTCGCCTTCGTACTCACAGCGATACAGCCCCTGCAGGTTCGAAGGTAGCTTGACACCTTTTTCGACCAATAAGACAAAACGATTTTTGTAGAGCGCAATTGCGGCACCAATTTCAATGAGGACATTTTCATTTAATCGCAGATGCTTGTTTCCTTCTGAGTCTAGGAACTCGCCTTCTTTGTCTACGTGGATTACTGCGGCCGAACACAATCTCATATCATTAAAGACTTTGTCCGGTACTGGCACAGATGCCGTGTCCTTTTCTACAGAAACAATTGGAGAGAAATTCCCAAACGTAAGTAATTCCTTTAGTTGCGACACAATTTTCTTGTTCTTGCCGTGACTGATGAACACGTTGTTATTCGATGGTGAGGCAGGCTCTATTGGGTGTGGGGCAATACCACCAGAGATGCGCTTTGCCGCCGCCTCCATATCATCCACAGTGCCTTCGTTATCTGGTGACTCTTGGCCCGGAAATTCTACAATTTCCGTCTCTTCCAGATGGGGCTGCGGAGCTGGCGATCCTAACGCGACAAACAATCCGGTTTTGGTTTCTCGGAGAACACCAGCGTAGATACCGTTTTCCTGTATGAGCTGCACGGATTTAGTAGCCCGATCTTTGGGGACACCCATACCAATGAGGACGTTTTCAGCTATGTTTTCTTTCGGAAATTTGGCCTTATCATATTTCCGGAAAAACTCCCCAATGATTCTAGGCTTGAGGATCGCCTCGACTCTTGCAGATGCATCATCACCATCAGATGTGGGGGCCACAATCCTACGACCCAATTCTGTAAGAGTGATCGCATTGGCGTTGTATCCGCCTTCCGTCAATCCGTAAGCGATAGAAGTACCACAGAGGTTTCTCCAGCTGCCGCTTGTTGGGGTCAGGTCAAGTGCCAATGCCACGTCATGAGGGGCAGCCCCTTTGCCAGCAAAGTTTTCCCAGATTGCCTCGGCAATAGAAAGAGCCTTGGCCAAGCTTTCTCTTGGAAACTCCGACTGACTAACTTTCGTACGCTTTGCTTTATCTGATTCAGCCATATTTCCTCCGAGAAAATCTAACGTAGAGCTAACCGGCGCTGCGCGGCTTTATTGCGCAGCATCCAGCGACCGAATGGAGCGAGGTTGAGCGCCATGTTATGCATTTGATTGGAGCTCCTTCTTAAGCGCTTTGTACAGGCCAGGTGCTGAATCCAAAACAAAAGCAATTTGGTTCTCTGAAATTATTTCCCCATGGACGGCATAGTTGCAAATGGCCATAACCTCCAGAACTCCATTGATAACGTTCGGGGATATCTTTTCATTTTTCTGGAGCTCACGCAGAACCCTGTGCATCGGATAACGGCGTGGGTCGATGCCATTCAGGCGAGAATATTCATTGATAAGCCGCTCAAAGGAGAGGCGAACCTTGAATAGATCAATGCTCTCTTTCTGAATGTCATGTGCAAAGTGCAACTCGGGCTGCTCTGTTTTTCCTACGCCAATACCGAACTCTCTCAGCGTTTCCGCGATTTGCTGTTTTATGTCTGGGATTTCCGCATCGTTTGCAGGGATCGGCGCTCCGCTGTTGATGTGGACATGACTTGTATTGGATGAAGAGACGTCAATAGACGATTGGAGCTCAACTTTCATGAGTGCCAATTGATGCGAAATGTCCTTCTTTAGCTGTTCAATGTCTTGCTTCAGTTCGAGGCCGAACAGCTTCACATCTTTGAAGATGGGGGCAAGGCAAACTGCCATCCACACCAAGAACACAACTACGTCGAAGTAAGTTGGGTTCCCGCCAACAAGCTGATCTTGCCTTAGATAGAGGTAACCACCTAGAGCAATGACTAGGATTGCCCACCACACGACTTTGAAGTTGTTGGAGTTCAACATCGGCTAGCTGGAGATGCACTATTAAAAATAGACGACATCTTCAATCCGCCTTCATGCCGCCTAATTCCCGATTGGCAGACTTCAAAACGAATTGAATCAATCGATTGACCATTCATAAAAAAAATGGGCGGCCTAAAATATTCTGGATGTCAGGCAAAGTTATTCCTTAACAACAAATTACCAAGTGCCGCATCCTAGCCCGCCGCCCCTCCCCGCTTCAAGCAGTAATTTGGCCTATATATTTTTTCCCTACCCCTCCCCCGTCACAAACTCTTCACCCCCCCGTAATCAAATATTCACACCCGCGCGCCACGATGCGCGCCATGAACACACCCAACGAAACACTCCATGTCGCCCCGGCGCTGAGTATCGCGCTGGTTACCGAAACCTATGTGCCGGAGGTGAACGGCGTGGCCATCACCATCGGGCGCATGGTGCACGGCCTGCTCAAGCGCGGGCACCGCATCCATATGATCCGCCCGCGTCAGGGCAAGCAGGATGCGCCGGCCGCCGAGGCTAACTATGCGGAGACGCTGGTGTCGGGCATGCCGATCCCCGGTTATCCGGAGCTGAAGTCTGGACTGCCGGCGAAGAACCTGTTGCTGAAGCTGTGGCGCAAGCAGCGGCCGGACGTGGTGCACATCGCCACCGAGGGGCCGCTGGGCTGGTCGGCGCTGTCGGCGGCGCGCAAGCTGGATATCCCGGTGAGCACGGACTTCCACACCAATTTCCACAATTACACGCAGCACTACGGCATCGGCCTGTTGAAGAAGCCCATCGCCGCCTACCTGCGCCACTTCCACAACAAGTCCGCCTGCACGCTGGTGCCCACCGCTTCGCTGCAGCAGCAACTGGAGCACGAGGGGTATCAGAACGTGCTGGTGGTGTCGCGCGGGGTGGATACCGAGTTGTTCCATCCGGCCAAGCGCGATGCGGAATTGCGCGCTTCGTGGAATGCGGACGAGGACACGCCGGTGGTGATGCTGGTGAGCCGCATCGCGCCGGAGAAGAACCTGCAGGTGGTGATCCAGGCATTCGAACAGATGCGCAAGGTGAATCCGCTGGCGCGGCTGGTGATGGTGGGTGACGGCCCGGCGCGCGCCGAGCTGCAGAAGCAGCATCCGCATGTGATCTTCGCGGGCATGCAGACCGGCGAGCCGCTGGCGCGCCACTACGCTTCCGGCGACATCTTCATCTATCCCAGCCTGACCGAGACCTACGGCAACGTGACGGTGGAGGCGATGGCCAGCGGTCTGGCGACGCTCGCTTACGACTACGCCGCCGCGCAGCAGCACATCAAGCACGATGTGAACGGCCTGCTGGCGCCGTTCGCCGACACCGACGCCTTCGTGGCGCAGGCGCGCGGACTGATCTCGGACATGGAACGTGTGCAGCGCATCCGTCGCGCCGCGCGCGAGACGGTGGAATCGCTGACCTGGGAACACATCATGAGCCAGATGGAAGCGGTATTGCTGGACACTGTTCGTTCACAGGGAGTGAAACATGGCCAACCTGAGCTCTCCGCTGCAACAGATTAAACAGTTCGATGTCGCGTTGTGCGTCTCGTGCAACCGGCTGAGCCGCAGCTTCACCCTGCGCAATCTGTTCCGCCTCGCCAGCCGTCTGGGCGACGGCGTGTTCTGGTATGTGCTGATGATCAGCTTCCTGCTGCAGGACGGTTATGACGCCGTACCCGCCGTGTTGCACATGCTGATCGCGGGCGGCACCGGCACGCTGCTGTACAAACTCATCAAGGGCAAGACGCTGCGCCCGCGCCCTTTCAACGTCTACCCCGCGATCAAGTGCGTGGGCAAGACGCTGGACCAGTTCAGCTTCCCCTCCGGCCACACCCTGCATGCCACCGTGTTCTGCATCGTGGCGCTGGCCTATTACCCCGGCCTGTTCTGGCTGCTGGTGCCGTTCTCGGCCATGGTCGCGCTGTCGCGTCCCATCCTCGGCCTGCACTACCCCAGCGATGTGCTGGCGGGGGCGGCGTTGGGTGCGCTGATCGCCTTTCTCTCCCTTCAGTTCTGACCGAACCGATGACCGCAGACAACCATACTTCACAGCGTTTCGACGAAGACCTGAAGGCACTTAACGACAACATCGAGGCGATGGCGGAAAGGATCATGCTGCGTTTCTCCGTAGCGACCACACCCCTGCGCTCGGGCGATCCGTCGGACATCGCAACGATATTGCCCGACGATCCGGAAGTCGAACACCTGCAACATGTCATCGAAGAGATCTGCGACCTGATCCTGGTGCGCAGGCAGCCTGTTGCCGGCGACATGCGTTACGTCGTCGCCTGCATCCGTATCAGCAACGATCTGGAGCGGCTGCATGCGCACACCAACAAGATCGCATCTGCGGTCGCGCGCATCAGCAGTCTGGATCTGGGTGAGTTGGTGCACCATCACGTGCTGAACCAAACCATTCAGCTCACGCATGACATGTTGCAGGCCGCCTTGCAGTCATTCAAGTCCGGCGACGCCGGGGCTGCCAAAAAACTGAACCGCATGGATGAGGAAGTCAATTCGTCGACCCGCGTCCTCATGCGCCAGCAACTGACTTACATGATCGAAAAACCGCAGATGGTGACCAGCGCGGTGGAAGTCATGGTGATCGTCAGATCGATCGAGCGCATCGGCGACTACGCCAAACACATCGCCCAACTGGTCAAATACATGCGCCTCGGGCGCGACACCGGCCAGACGTAATCATCACCCTCGCTTTTTGGCCCCGCATCGGGCTCAGGACTTGCGCTTCTTTGACCTCATGCCGGGTTCGGCTTGCTCGGCGCCCCAATCCTTGAATTTCTTCCTGCAATGCGCCAGCAAGGATTCATAGGTCGGGAAGAACAGTTTGAAATCGTCCGATAGCACCCTGTCGAATTCGCAAGACTCGTCGCTATGCTCGCGACAGGCATCGGGGCGGCTCTCGTAGATGCCGCAGCGCCCGTCATCCTGCAGATGCGCGCACCTTCCGTCGATCATCAGATACCAGCCGTCTCCGTCCTTGAAGACCGAAACATGCTCATGGGAAACCTGCCAGAGCAGATTCAAATAATCCTGCTGGTCGCGAGGCTTCCTGATCGCTTGAGTGATGTAGGTGCAACAGCTGGAAGTTTTGCATTGAGAGCATTTGCTCTCGGACGTGATCGGTAGCTTCTTTGGCATAGTTGTAGTTCGGAAAAACGGGCTGCACGGATATCGATCAAGCGTGCTCGCGCGCTCCATGCAGGTCTGGACATCCCTGAAGCGGTCACATTAGCTCACTTTCGTTACGGGCATATTAATGCAGTCGCTGCACAAGCCGGATTGATTCAGGCTGACAACACACCGACCCCGACCAGCCCCGCCACGACCAGGGCGGCCCCGGCCACACGCTGCTGCCAGCCTTCGTGTTCCTTCAACCACAGGATGCCCAGCAGCACGGTGAGTACGATGCCCGCGTTGGTCAGCGTCACCGCGTAGGCGGCGGGCAGCCAGCGCATGGCGTAGATCACCAGCGCGTAGGCCGTCCCCACACCCAGTGTGCCGATCAGCAACGAACGCGCGGATGGCTTGATCGCCGGTATCCATCGTTGCGTGCGGCGTTTCTGTTCGCCGCACAGGAACAACCAACCGATGGCGTAGTTCACGCACACATAGCCGAGTGCGACGTTCAGTCCATTCAGATGTGCGGCGGCCACCTTGTCGCTCAGACTGTACACCACGGTCATCGACGCCGCGAACAGCGCGTACGGCCAAGCCTTACTCAGCCGTCGCACGCCATCGTGCGAACTGGTGGCGATCAACCACAGACCGGCGGCCGAGACAAGGATGGCAAGCCAGGACAACAGGGGGAAATCGCGCGCGAAGAACAGCGTCTCGACCAGCGCGATCAGCAGCGGCGAACTGCGCACCATGGGATAGACCGCGCTGGCCGGTGCCGCATGGTAGGCGGCGCGCAGACCGAGGAAATACAGGCCGTTGGCGACACCGCTGATGGCGGCACACAGATACAGCACGGGGGATGCCTGCGCGGCCTGCAGGAAGCCCGGCAGCGCGAACGGCGCGAAGGTCAGCACATGCAGGCCGACGATCCACCACAGGAAATTTGCGTCGCTGTGCGTGCGCCGTGTCAGCAGGTTCCACGACACATGCAACAGCACCGACAGGCCGACGGCCAGCAGCGGGCTCATGAGGAGGGGATGCAGACCACGGTCTCGCCGTCGCGTGCCAGGCTCATGCCATCGGGCAGCGCGTCGGCGTGATCCGCCAGCCAGGTATCCAGCTTGTGGCCGATATGCATCAGCACTAGCTCACTGGCAGGGAATTGTTGCGCGATGCCGACGGCTTCGAGCAGGTCGAAATGGTTGCGTGGTTCCGGCGCGCCGGGCGGGAAGGTGCAATCCAGACAGATCGTGTGCGGCTGCCAGCGCTGCAGGAACTCCTGCGTGGCGGGCGGCAGTTCGCGGCAATCGGAAAGATAGGCCAGCCGCGCGCCGTCGTGCTCGATGCAATAACCCAGCGTCGGTTTGGAATGCACCAGCGGCACGGCCGTGATATTCACCTCGCCTAACTCGATTTTCTCGAACTTGGAGAGCTGCGTGAATCGCAGCGGACCGGGCGATTTGTACAGGTCGGCGCAGCCTTCGCTGTCGTGCGGTGAATACACATCCAGTTCGCCTCTGCCCCAGCGCAGGTGGAACAGTCCTTGCACATGGTCGGCATGGAAATGCGTGACCAGCACCGCGTTCAGTGCACCCGGCGGAAAACGTTCGGCCACATCCATCACACCCGCATCGATCAACAGACGCGTCCCGCCCGCTTCCAGCACGGCACAGTTGGGTTGTCTGCGCAGGGTGATGTCGACCCGCGCCAGGGTGCACACCTGACAATCGCAGCCCCACAGCGGCACACCACCGGCCGCGCCGGTGCCAAGGAACGTCAGTCTCATAGCATCACCCGTTCGTGACTGCGGATAAGTTCGACGAACTCGGGGCCGGTAGTCGCCAGCGGTGCATCGTTGCGGAAGCGCTGCAATTTGCAGTGTTGCAGGGAAGCGAATTCGCCCGCGCGCTGCAAGCGCGATTCGATCTCGTCGGCGCTCTCGCGACCGCGTGCCTGCAAACGCTCGCGCAACACGGCAGGCGACACTTCGATCAGTACCGGCACCAGCTCCGGATACCGGCGCGAGGCTTCTTGCAGATAGGCACGCGAGCCGTTGAGCACCACGGTCAAGCCCTTCGCCAGCCAGTGGTTCAGTTCGCAGCCGATACCGTAGCGCAGACCGTGACTATGCCAGTGCAACGGAAACAGTTTCTTGGCCACGCGCGATTCGAACTCATCCTCACTCAATGCCACATGGTTCTCGCCGCCCGCGTCGGACGGGCGCGTGATGTAGCGATGCGCGAACACCACGTTGGCATCCTGCGCCAGTTTGAAGCGTGCATGACTCATCAGGCTGTCCTTGCCGGAGCCGGAGGCACCAATGACGTAGAGCAGGACGCCGCTCATCTCATGCTCCGTGGTCAAAAGCCAGCGTCATCACCGGCAGGCCTTGCGACCACACGCGCGACACTTGCGGCAGACCGCCCAGATAGCGCACGGCCAGCAGGTCGGCACGCTTGCCGACGGCGATGGAACCTCTGTCGTTCAAGCCGACCGCACGCGCGGGATTGCAGGTCACCGTGGCCACCGCCTGATGCAGCTTGATGCCTGCCAGCTCCGGCAGCTGCAGCACGGCGGGCAACAGCGCGGCGGGTGAATAGTCACCGCACAGACAATCGGCCACGCCTTCGCGCACCGCGTCCAGTGCGCGCATGGAACCGGATTGCGATTTGCCGCGCACCACGTTGGGTGCGCCGAACAAGGTCGAGAGGCCTGCGGCACGTGCGGCGACCGCGGTCTCCAGATTGATCGGGAATTCGGACACGCTCACACCCAATGCCTTCACCACATCGACCTTCTCGGGACGGTCGTCGTCGTGGCTGGCGAGCGGAATGCCGAGTTCGCGTGCGTGCTGTGCCAGTTGCTGCATGCGCCCTTCGGCACCCGCGCCCTGCGCCAGTTTCTCGGCCAGCAGAGCCTCGAACTCGGCTTCGTCCTTCTTGTAGGTGCGCGACTGGAAGCTGCGGTAGGCGTCGATGCTCTTGAACTGTCCCTGCCCCGGCGTGTGATCCATGAATGACATCAGATGGATCTCGTCGTTGCTCAGCAGATCGTTCAGAACGTCGGGCGCGGTCGGGTCGGTGATCTCGTAACGGGCATGCACGCGGTTATCGACCAGCGCATGTTGCTGCCAAGCGTGCACCGCACGCGCCAGCTCGGCGGCGGTGGCGTTGTTGCGCACACCGAGTTCGGCATTGGCGAAGGACAGCGCGTGATAGATGGTGGTGATGCCGGCGGCGGCGTTGCGCTTGTCGGCCTGCGCGCAGGCGAAGTCGAACGGGAAATGCACACCGGGGCGCGGCTCGGCTTCCTTCTCCAGCGCGTCGCAATGCAGGTCGATCATGCCCGGCATCAGCGTGTGGCCGCGCAGGTCGATCTCTTGCGCACCTTCACTGCTGGCCGGATCGATGGCGACGATCTTGCCGTCCGCGATCAGCACTGCGGCGTCTTGCAGGGTTTCGTTCTCCAGCACGACTTGCGCGCCGGTCAGGTAAAAATGGGTGTTCATGCGATTTCCTCTTCGGGTTCTACGATAGCGACAGGGGGTGACAATTCAATGACATCATCGGCAAGCCGCTTCACCAGATCGGGGTGGTGGAAGATGGCGAGCATGGCGATGCCGGTGTCTTTCAAGGTCTCGATGTGCGCGACCACGCGCTCGGTGGTGGCCGGGTCGAGACTGGCGGTCGGTTCATCCAGCAACAGCAAACGGGGCTGGGCGATCAGGCCACGCGCCAGATTCACACGCTGCTTCTCGCCGCCGGAAAAAGTGGCGGGCGGCACGTTCCACAAGTGTGCAGGTACTGCCAGTTGCGCCAGCAGATCGGCAGTGCGACCACGTGCTTCTTCGGTCGGCACACCGCGCGCCACCAACGGCTCGGCCACCACATCCAGTGCGGACTTGCGCGGCAGGCAATGCAGGAACTGGGTAACGAAACCGATCTCGGTCTTGCGCAGTTCCAGCATGCGGTGCTCGTCCGCCTGCGCGAGGTCAACGATCTCGCCTGCGGCAGTGCGGAACAATATGTGCCCGGCACTGGGCAGATAGGTGCGGTACACGCCTTTGAGCACGGATGATTTGCCCGCACCGGTCGGGCCGATCAGCGCGGTGAGCTTGCCGGGGTACACGCTCAGGTTCACATGCGATGCGGACGGGATGAGCTTGTCGCGCTCGTGCAGGCGGAAGGTCTTGGCGTAGTTCTGTATGTCGAGGATGGCTGTATTCATATTCGTCTCACAATGCGGAAGCCACCAGCCGCTGGGTGTATGCGTGCTGCGGGTCTTCGAGGATTTGATCGGTGAGGCCGGACTCGATGACGCGGCCGTGTTTCATCACCAGCGTGCGACCGGCCAGCAGGCGGATCACACCGAGGTCGTGGGTGACCACGATCATGGCGGTACCGAGTTCGTGTTGTATCTCCAGGATCAGGTCGAGGATGGCGGCTTGCACCGACAGGTCGAGGCCGGTGGTGACTTCGTCCAGATACAGCAGTGGCGGTTGCGTGGCCAAGGCCTTGGCGATCTGCACGCGTTGCTGCATGCCGCCGGAGAAGGTCTTGGGATTCTTGTCCATGCGTGCACGCGACACTTCGGTGCGCGCCAGCAGGTCACCGGCACGGGTGCGTATCTCTTCGTAGTGGCGCAGGTCGCTCATCAGCAGACGCTCGGCGATGTTGCCGCCCGCCGAGATCTGGAAGTTCAGCCCCAGATGCGGGTTCTGATACACCATGCCGAAACGCTTGTTGCGCATGCTGCGTTGTTGCGCTGCATTGAGCGCGAACATGTCGTGCTGCACGTCGCCGTCATAGAAGGTCGCACTGCCCGCAGTCGGCTCCTCGTCGAAATACAGCATCTTCACCGTGCTCGACTTGCCGCTGCCGGACTCGCCGATGATGCCGAGAATCTCGCCGCGATACAGATCGAAGTTCACATCGTGCGCGGCGACCACGCTGCCACAGTGCGGGCACATGTTGGTGTCGTGTTCCGGCCCGGTGCTGCTGATGCACAGCGGGCACTGCTCACCGTGGATGCGCGACAGGCCGCGCACGGACAATATCTTGTTGCTCATGCTTGTTTCCTCGCGCTGATGGTTTCCTGCTGTTCCTCGCAATAGGACGAGTCGGAACATTGATGGGTGACATTGCCTGCGTCGTCGATGAGTTCGTCGAGGAAGCTCACGACCGATCCGCAGCAACGGCAGGCGATGCGCTTACCGTTCGCGTCGCGAAAATCCTCCACGCGGAAGGCGATGTCATCGAACACCAGCGGCTCGGCCACGGTGTAGGGCGGCACGGCGTAGATCTTCTTCTCGCGACCGGCACCGAGCAGCACCAGCGCGGGCGACTGATGCAAGCGCGGCACGTCCCAGCGCGGGATGGGTGACGGGTCGATCACGTAGTGGCCGTTGATGCGCGTGGGGTAGCGGTGCGAGATGGTGATCTCGTCGAAGCGCACCACGTCCTCGTACAACTTCACCAGCAGGCGCGAGTAGTCCGCTTCACCGTGCATGACTTTGCGACGTGCCTCGGAAGGCTCGACCACTACCAGCGCATCGGGGTACGGCACTTGCAGCACCAATATCTGTTCTTCTTTGAGCATCTTCTCGGGGATGCGGTGACGCGACTGAATCAGGGTCGCTTCCTGTGTCTTTTCGGTGACGGCTACACCGGGACAGGTGAGCTGCACGAACTGGCGCAGGTTCACCGCGTTCACGGAGTCGTCCGAGCCTTGATCGATCACTTTCAAGGTGTCGTCCGCGCCGATCAGCGACAGTGTGAGTTGCAGACCGCCTGTTCCAAAGCCGCGACCCATCGGCATCTCGCGCGATGCGTAAGGCGTCTGGTAACCGGGAATGGCGATCGCTTTCAGGATGCAGCGGCGCACTTCCTTCTTGGCGTACTCGTCGAGGAAGCCGAAGGAGTAGCCCGCGTCTTCCAGCGGCAATTCGTAATGCGCGTTCATGCTGTCTCCTCCGTGTCCTGTTCTTTCATCTTCTGTTGCGTGGTGCGCAGACGGTCCATGTCGGACTGGAAGGTCACGTAGTGCGGCATTTTGTAGTGCGAGGCAAAACCCATCGAATCCACACCGTCCACATGCAGCAACACGAACTCGGGATCTTCCGAAGGATTGGTGGGGCCGTCTTGCATGCCTTTCTGCAAGGCACGATCCAAGATCGCCATGCTGATCGCCTTCACTTCGTTGTGACCGAAGCACGCGCCGTAGCCGAGCGTGAAGGTGGGCAGTTCGTCACCGTGCGTGCCTTCGTACATCGCCACCACTTCGCATTCGGTGATGAACACTTCGCCCGCTTCCATCAGTTCGCCAGTCACCGGATGCGGCAACATCACCGGCAGATAACCGACACGCAGTTCCGCCACGGTGGGATGCACGTCGCCGTAGCCGCGCATGTTGGAATACGCCATTGCCAACAGACCGCCGGTCTCGGCGCGTGCCATGGTGGCCAATGCGGCGGAACGCGGCACCGGGAACACCAGCGGGTCACGCGTGATGTCGAAAGCGGGGGTGCGGCTCGGTGTGACCGGCGGCAGCAGACCTTCGGCGCGCAGCGCGTCGATCACCTTGGGGAAGTTGTCGGGCACTTCGCTATCCGGCGTGTCTTGCAGGAAACTTTGCGCGACCGCTTTGAATGCCTCCGGGTCTTCGTTGGCGAGATCGAGTTGCAACAGACGCAATGCGTAGTCATAGGTCGCACCCAGATACTGGCCGCCCGGCACTTCCTTGAACGCGGACGAGATACGGCGGATGCAGCGCATGTTCGCGGTGTCCTGCACCGGCGTCTCGAGCAGACGCGGTTTGGTGGAGCGATAGGCGCGCAAGGCGAATGCCGCTTCCAGTGTGTCGCCCTGGAATTGCTTGAGCGCGAGTGCGGCCAGACGCGGGTGATACAGCCCGCCTTCCGACACCACGCGCGAAGTGAGCAAGCGCAACTGCTCTTCTATCATTGCCAGTGTCAGCGGCTCTTGCAGTCCACCTTTGCAACGCAGGTAATCGGTGGTCGCTGCTGCACCGTCGATGGCGGCCTTGCCGCCCTTGATCGCGACGTAACTCATGCCGCACCTCCGATCTCGATGCGGGTGGTGCGCGGCAGCGCGACGAAACGTTTTTCATCGCACAGCACCAGTTCCACGCCGAGCGGGAAGCTGCTCACCCAGTCGTTGCGCGCGGTAATCCAGTCCTGATGCAATCCGTCCACGCTGATGCTGACCGCTTCTCGGATGCCGGGGCCAGTCAGCCGCATGCGCAGTGCACTGGAGTCGTCGTCGTGCAGCGACGCAACGCGCAGCAACAGGGTCGCGCCGCCTTCCGGTGCTTCCAATGTGCCGAGGCTGGGCACGAACTCAGGTGCGCGGCTGCCGTCCAGCAACACGAAGGCGGCCAGTTCGGATGGCACGCGTTGCACTTCCAGCTTGGGCCAGTCGAGCTCGTCCACCATGTCCTGCGGATCGGAGAGCGTGGTCTGTCCGTCCACCAGCACGCTGAGCAATGCGAGCCAGGTTTCCGCGTTGAGCGGGCTGGTCTGGATGCGGCCGGGGTAACTGAAGGCATCGAGCAGGCTGCGGAACAGTTGCTGCTGCCCTGCCGGGTGCCAGATGTCCAAGTCTTGCAGCGTCATGTCATGCGTCATCTTCATCGTCCTCTTGTTCCAGCAGCGCGAAATCCACGCGGGTCGCGGCCAGTTGTCTTTTGCGCTCGTTGTGTTTCTGCTGGCGCACTTGCATGCCGCGCTGCACCAGTGCCATGGCCGGTACGCTGCCCGGTAACTTGCCGGCCATCACCGCGTCGAGGATGGCGATGGAACGTGCGAACTGTGCGCGGTCGTCGACGATCAACGCACCGCCGCGCTCTTCCATTCCAGCCGCGCTGCGCACGATCACTTCCGCACGCGCCACCGGTATCTCGCCGATGAAATAGGATTCTTCGAACGCGCCATCGCGCAGGCTGAGAAGACCCAGACCTGCGTGCGGCAGTGCGACATCGCGCACTTCCAGTTCGCCCGACAACACGGTCGCCAGATGCTTCACTTCTTCGGCGGGCAGCGCGCACAAGGCGGCGGCCCAGTCTTTTCTTGCTACGTTCATATCCAGTCTTCCTTGTGCTGCTACGCCGTTAGATGTCTATACAAGTTTGCTTTCCCTGCCTGTCAAAACAGGCAGGAACTACTACATCAACCGACTGCGCAATCTCGCAGAGAACTGGTCGAGGATGATCACGGTCAGGAAGATGATCACCAGGATGGTGCCGACGTGGTCGAAGTTGAACATGTCGAAGCGCCCTTTAAGCTCGAGGCCGATGCCACCCGCACCGACGATGCCGATCACCGTGGCCATGCGGATGTTGCGATCGAGGATGTACAGCGTGTAGGCGATGTACTGGGGCAAGACTTGCGGCAACACGCCGTACCAGAGCGTCTTGATCTGACCCGCGCCGATGGATTGCAACGCTTCCTGAGGCCCACGGTCGGCGTTCTCGATGTCTTCGGCATAGAACTTGCCGAGGAAGCCCGCGCTGTGGATGCCCAGCGCCAGGAATCCGGCGATAGGACCGAAACCGAATGCCAGCACCAGGAACAATGCGCTGACCAACTCCGGGATCGCTCGGAACAGGCTGATGGTGGAACGCGCCAGGTTGTAGACGAAGCGGTTGGGCGCATAGTTGGCAGCAGCGAAACATGCTAGCGGGATCGACAGGGCGACCGCCAGTATCGTCCCCCACAGCGCCATCTCCAGCGTCTCCAGCATCTTTAGCAACACGTGGCTCAGATAGCCGATCGGCTTGACCAGTACTTCCTTGCTCTCGATGGTCTCTTCCAGTTGCAGCGTCTCGGTATTCAGGTGCGGCGTACGTGACTCGATGACTTCCACATGCGACAGCCAGGGCAGGTCGTTGCGGTCGAAGTTCTCGATGCGCGAGACCTCGATCTCTTCGGAGATGCGCAACGGCCATATCGATTCGGCGATGCGCTTCACACCGGTCGCCACGGAGGATTCTTCGTTCAGGCCGACAACATAGCCGACCCCCTGCGCGGTTTCCTGCACCATGCGCGGCACTTCCATGCGACTCCCGGTCACGGCGAGTATCATCAGGGCGACGATGGCGAACAGCAGATGACGCGCGTTATACGGATGATCCAGATGCCATTTGGCATCGCGATTGACTGACAGGTTCTTCATCATGTTCATCTCAGGCCGCAGCCAGTTCCAGTTCAGGTTCGCACGCGGCTTCATCCACTTCCGGCACGTCGTTCTTGTGAGCCAGTGCTCCGTGATACAGGTCTTCGCAAACCTGGTCCGTGAGCTGCTCCGGCGTGCCGTCGAACACCAGACGTCCCTGATTGACCGCGATGATGCGGTCGCCGAACTCGCGAGCCAGTTCGGGCTGGTGCAGGCTGCACAGCACGGTGGTGTTGTGATTGCGTGATTGTCGATGCAGCAATTCGAGAATGCCGCGACTGATGCGCGGATCGAGGCTGGCGACCGGTTCGTCGGCCAGCAATACAGCGGGGTCCATCATGAAGGCGCGCGCGATGCCGACGCGCTGTTGTTGTCCGCCCGACAGTTCGGAAACGCGGCGGTTTACATGCTCAGGTGTCAGGCCGACCTCGTCCAGCAGGCGACAGGCTTTCTCACGCAACTCGGGCGGGAACAGGCCTACCGCCGCGCGCCAATGGGCGACCTGCGGCAATGCGCCAGACAGTACGTTGAGTGCCACTGACATGCGCGGTGTCAGATTGAATTGCTGGTGCACCGTTGCGACGCGCTTGCGCAGTCGCTGTATCGATCTCTCGGTGATCTGCTCGCCTGCCAGATGGACACTGCCTTCCGTCGGCTGTGACAATCCGTTGAGCATGCGCAGCAAAGTCGATTTGCCTGCACCGGAAGGTCCGAGTACCACACAGAACTGGCCTTTTGGTACGTGCAACGAGATATTGCGTATCGCTTCCGTTCCATCAGGGAAGCGTTTGTAGACGTTTTCAAATCTCAGCATGTTGATTTCCTCTGCAATAGCTGATGACAGAACAGCCGCCCGCAGTTGCGGGCGGCTGTTCTGTGTTTAGCGTTGTGCTGCTTTCTTGAGAAGTTCGGCCTTCACCTGGTCATCCACCAGCGCCAGCTTCTTGCCTGGTGCATCCATACCGGATTCCGGGAAGTCGGCGTCGTAGCGATCCACTTTCGATCCACCGTAACCGCGAATCATGTCCGGTGTGACACCCGGTGCCTTATGCACGTTGTTGAAAGCATCCTTCAACTTCTGCTGGGTCTTTATTGGCAGAGAAGTCGACATAGCCAGTGGCGGCTGTGGGATAGGCTCGCTCTTGGCCAGCACGCGCACCTTGGTCGGATCGATCGCGCCCTGCTTCACGGCTTTCTCGAAGGAATCGAACGATGCGCCGCTCAGGTCTGCTTTGCCTTCCGCTACCGCTTTGAGGGAGTTGGCATGGCTGCCGGTGATCACAACCTGCCCCATGTCACGTGCCGGATCGACACCCGCATCCATCAGCATGGCCACCGGATAGATGAAGCTCGATGTCGAATTCACATCGCCCAGTGCCAGACGCGCACCTTTCGTATCCTTCAGGCTTTTGTAAGAAGAATCGGCACTCGCGAAGATGCCAGAGTGGTACACGGAAGCACCCTTGTGTACCGCCACTGCGAGCAGCTTGGCGCAACCTTTGTCGCGTACCGGGATGTAGCTGGCTGCGCCGAAGAAGGCAATCTCGGTCTGCTTCAGACACATGGCTTCCATCACTGCACTGTAGCTCTGGCCCACGCGGATGTCGAAATGCAGGCCGGTGGTCTTGGTCACCGCATTGAAGATCGGCAGAAAGTCCGCCTTGGTACCGTCTTCTGTACCGCCGTCTGCCGGAATCAGCATGACGCGCAAGGGGTGTGCCTTGCTGCCGTCCTGCATGGCGGCAGCCATGCTCTGCGGTGCGACCATCGCGGTGCAGACCAATGCTGAAAATAGGATTTGCTTGAGTTTCATTTGTGAGGCTCCTGTCTGGAAAGATAAAAAGGTGTTACTGGGTCGGGGTGATGCAAAGTTGGATCCGGTCGGCCCGGAACCGTGTAATGGCGTACTCGACAGGACTGTCATCCTGTGTTCGCACGTTCAGACTCTTGACGCGCAGCACGGGCCGATGCTGGGTGATGCCCAGCAGTTTCGCGTCGTCGCCCTGCGGCATGACGGCGGTGACCAGACTCTCGGTGCGGCGCAGTGCACCGCAGTGCTGGTTCAGCAAGGCATGCAGCGATCCGCTCTGGTAGTCCTCCAGCAGTTCGCGATATGGATGCAGCGGCAGGAAGTGCGAGATCACGCAGAAAGGCAGACCGTCCGCGATGCGCAGCGTCTCTATCCACAACACGTCTTCGTCGGTCCCGATGGCCAGATGCTTGGCCACGCCTGACGAGGCGGGTGCCACCATCTTGCGGATCACCTTGGTGTCGGTGGCGATGCCGATCTCGGCCAGTGTCTGGGTGAAGCGTGTGCCGCTGCCGACGCGGTAGTCGAGCAGGCGGTCGGTGATGAAGATGCCCACGCCGTGTTGCCGTTCCAGCAAGCCCTCGATGATCAGCTCGTCCACCGCGCGGCGCAGGGTGTGGCGATTCACCCCGAAGCGGTCAGCTAGCTCACCTTCCGCAGGCAGTTTGTCGCCGGGCGAACCCTGGCGCACGTATTCGCGCTCCAGCACTTCGGCGATCTGTGCATACAGGGTGATTCCGGTGTCGCGGTCTATGGCGTACAAGCTCATGACGGGTAGATGTCTAGATATGTAATGCAGCCATATTGCGCAGTGAATATTTCGCGCCAGTGAAATGTTTGTTGCAGTTCCGTAACAATCGGCCCGGCGCGTCAAGCTTGGCTGAACACGTCCTGCGGCAAGGGCATACGATGGCGCAGTTCGCGCGGACGCAGCAGTTCTATGCGCTGGCGGATGACGGGATCGTCGGCATGCGGGTTGGCATCCCACACCGGTTCTTCGCCGGTCAGGATGCGGTCGATATGGGTGAGGCGTGCGCCCGTTTCGTTCAGGTAATAGTCGAAGCGGCGCGGCATGCCGCTGTCGAACAACTTTGCACCGCGATGGCAGAGTTGCGACAGACGGCTGACGCGCAGCAACTGCTCCGCACCGGACAGCATGGCGATGCTGCGTTTGGCGATGGGCTGCGGGCAGGCGAAATGTTGCGCGATGTATTCCGACAACTCATGGCGATGTGCATCCATCAGCTCGCCCGGCTCGGCAAACAGTTGCTTGCGGATGTGCATGTCCATCGCCCATTCGCAGGCGGCGTGCGTCAGCACCGGCACGTTGCCCCACAGTTTTTCGTGGGCGGGCACGAAGTGGTTGTGCGCGATCACATCCACCAGCAGATGGCTGACGAAACCGAGCGACAGCGCGTATTCCTCGTCGCTCCTGGCATCGTCCAGCAGCTTGCGTGCGCGCTGCCATTGGTGGGTGGTGGAGAACGGTTCGCCCCAAGAGCGGTCGCTCCACAGCGCGAGGTCGGGCAGACAGGCTCCGGCCAGCACCAGTCGCGGGTAGGCGAGTACGGCTTTACGGAAACGTGAGTCGGTGAGCGGTACGGCCCACAGCAGCATCTGCGCGAAATAGACATGGGTGTACAAACCCCATGCATTGGCATCCGCGCTCCACAACAACAGCGGGATCCACCAGCGCCAATGTCTCTTTATATGCTTCATGGCGCGCAGTATGTGCAGGCCAGATGAAGCGCAGATGACAAGTGCATGAGATTTTGATGAATTCTGCGCGTATCATCAGCGCCTGGATTTCCTTTCGGGCTAGAGGCTTACATGACGGGCGTATTGGCAGGTGATATCGGCGGCACGAAGACACGACTGGCGCTGGTCGAAGTAAAAGGCACGCAAGCGAACATCACCAATGAACGCGAATACGTCAGCGCCGACTACGCCAGCTTCGACGATCTGCTGGCCGAATTCATGGACGATGCCGGCACCGTTCACTCTGCCGCGTTCGGCGTGGCAGGTCCCATACACAACGACACCGTACAAACCACCAACCTGCCCTGGCGCATCGCAGCCGATGCCTTGCGCAAGCGCTTCGGCTTTGCCAGCTGCCATCTGCTGAATGATCTGGAAGCGACGGCCCATGGTCTGCCTGCGTTACAGGCGGACGATGTGTTCACCCTGCATGCGGGCAAGCCCGATGCGCATGGCAACCGCGCCATCATCGCTGCCGGAACGGGGCTGGGCGAGGCGGGTCTGTTCTGGGACGGACACACGCACCGGCCCTATGCCACCGAAGGCGGCCACGCCAGCTTCGCACCGCGCGACGCACTGGAGTTCGACTTCTCGCAACTCCTGCGTCAACGTTTCGGCCATGTGAGCTGGGAGCGCGTGGTGTCCGGCATGGGCATTCCCGACCTGTACGATTTCTTGCTGGCACGCCAAGGCGGGCACTCGCCCGACTGGCTGCTGGATGCGATGCAGAGGCAAGGCAAGGCTGCGGCAATCTCCAATGCCGCGCTGGTCGAGCGCGATGCCTTGTGCACCGAGACCATGCACCGCTTCGTCAGTCTGTATGGGGCCGAAGCGGGCAATCTGGCGCTGAAGACGATGTGTAGCGGCGGCTTGTATGTAGGCGGCGGCATCGCACCGAAGATCATGCCGCTGCTGGAAAGCGGCACCTTCCTCGGCGCCTTCTTCGACAAGGGCCGCATGCGTCCACTGCTGGAAGCGATGCCGGTGCGCATCATCCTCAATGACCGCGCTGCCTTGTATGGCCCGGCACTGTTCGCTGCGCAACGACAGGTGTAGCATCGCCGCCCACAGGAGGTGCTGAAACAGCCATCATGAAACAAGCAATACTTGCCACGATCTCGTCCTACTTCCGTCCCCGTCTGATCGATTCACTGCACGACTACGACAAAGCACGTTTCAGAACTGATATCTCCGCCGGCATCACCGTTGGCATCGTCGCCCTGCCACTGGCCATCGCCTTCGCCATCGCTTCCGGCGCGAAGCCCGAAGCGGGCATCTTCACCGCCATCATCGCCGGTTTCATCATCTCCGCGCTGGGCGGTTCACGCGTGCAGATCGGCGGCCCGACCGGCGCCTTCATCGTCATCGTGTACAACATCATCCTGCAGTACGGATATGCCAACCTGCTGATCTGCACCATGATGGCCGGGGTGATGCTGGTAGCGATGGGCCTGTTCAAACTGGGCAACCTGATCAAGTTCTTCCCGCGTCCGCTCATCATCGGCTTCACCAACGGCATCGCAGTGCTCATCATCCTGAGCCAGGTGAAGGAATTCTTCGGCCTGCAGATCGAGGTACTACCGGCGGACTTCCTCGGCAAGCTGCGTTCTATCTACGCCGCCATCGACACCATCGACCCGCTCACCGTGTCACTGGCAGTCGCCTCGGCCCTTCTGATCTGGTTCTATCCGAAGCGCTGGGCGCAGAAGCTGCCCTCCCCCATCGTGGCGCTGATCGTCGGCACTCTATTGGTCGGCCTTTTCAATCTGCCGACCGAGACCATCGGTTCGCGCTTCGGCGGCATCCCGCAGGGACTGCCCAGTTTCGAATTCCCCGAGCTCACCTTCGCCACGCTGCGTCATCTGTTCGCGCCAGCCATGACCATCGCGCTGCTGGGTGCGATCGAGTCGCTGCTGTCGGCAGCGGTGGCGGATGGCATGATCGACGACAAACATGATTCGAACCAGGAACTGATCGCCCAGGGCATCGCCAACATCGTCACCCCATTCTTCGGCGGCATCCCCGCCACTGGCGCCATCGCGCGCACCGCGACCAATGTGCGCAGCGGCGCGACCAGCCCGGTATCCGGCATCGTGCACGCACTGACACTGCTGGTGATCGTGCTGGTCGCCGCGCCCTTGGCACAATACATTCCGCTCGCGTCGTTGTCCGCCATCCTGCTGGTGGTGGCACTCAACATGGGCGAATGGGAAGGCTTCCGCACCCTGCGCAAGTATCCCAAGAGCGACAGCGCAGTGCTGGTGGTGACCTTCGTGCTGACGGTGATGTTCGGCCTGACGGTGGCGGTGGAAGTGGGCCTGTTCATCGCGGTGTTCTCCTTCATGCACCGCATCACCGACCTCACCCATGTCAGCGTGGCGGACGAGTCGCCGCAGCCCGACGACGGCGAAGCGACCATCATGCGCAAGGCCGTGCCCAAAGGCGTGGTGATCTACCGCGTGTTCGGTGCGCTGTTCTTCGGCGCGGCGGATAAGCTGGAGAACATTCTCATCGAGCTGCACAACGAACCCGAGGTGCTGATCCTCAAGATGCACGAAGTGATCAGCATGGATTCGAGCGCCTTGCACAAACTGGAACACCTGCACGACAAACTGCGCAAACGCGGCAAACACCTCATCCTGTGCGGGCCGCACACACAGCCCTACTTCCTGATGCATCAGTCCGGATTCTTCGACCAGGTCGGTAGAGAGAATGTGATGGGAAGTGTGGAAGAAGCGTTAAAACGTGCGCGTGAACTACTGCCTGCAGCTTAACTAAATGACTGCTTTGCGGCGATGAGAAATGGGTGATGGGCTTCGCCTATTAACCCCTTGCTGTCTTCGGCGACAGGCCGCTTTGTAGCAGTCAAATTCAGCAGGTGAGCTTCTGGTTCGTAGTGAAGCCGTCATTCGAGATTTAATAATTTATCTCAAGCATTGAGCGGCAGCTAACTCCAAAGGAGTCATGCCTATCAAGCCGCATCATTTCAGTTTTATCTCTTGAGCCGGGAAGTCCGTGATAGCCAACAAATATTTTTCGCCCAGCGATTTGCTCTCCTCGTGCAGGAATTCAAGAAAGGCCTGCGCCACTACGGACAGCTGTTTATTCTTGGGATAGGCCAGATACCAGTACCGGCGGATCGGAAAGCCTTCGACATCAAGCACGGTCAATTCATCTTTACTATGTTCCAGCACAAGCGTGTGCGCAGACAACACTGCAATGCCCAGACCGGCGGCCACCGACTGTTTGATCGCTTCATTGCTGCCCAACTCCATCCTGACTTTTAATTTCAAACCGCGCTCGCTGAAAAATTGCTCGGTGGCAAGACGAATGCCTGATCCGGGCTCGCGTATCAGGAACTGCTCTTCCACAAGACGTTGCGGGGAGATATTCCTCTGGTTTGCCAGAGGATGGCTGCCGGCGGCCAACACCACCAGCGGGTTCTCTAGGAAAGGCTCAAACTCCACGCCCAATTGCTCGGGTGGCTGCCCAAGCACATACAGATCGTCCAGATTTTCGGCCATGCGTTGCAACAACCCCTCGCGGTTGGTCACCTTGAGCGAAACATCAATCCCGGGATAACGCTGGCAAAAAATCCCGAGCAGACGCGGCACAAAATACTTTGCGGTGGTAATCACCGTCAGGCGCAACTTGCCCGCCTTTACCCCCTTCATGTCCGACACCAGCATCTCGAAACGTGACAAAACGTCAATAATCTCACGGCACACCTTGTGCAACTCGCGACCGGTATCAGTCAGAAACACCCGTTTGCCAATCTGCTCCAGCAACGGCTGGCCGACGATGTCCGTCAGCTGCTTGAGCTGGATAGATACTGTCGGTTGAGTAGTGAACAATTCCTCGGCGGCGCGGGTAAAGCTGAGATTGCGTGCTACTGCCTCGAATACCTTCAGCTGACGCAAGGTCGCATTTTTCATCATGGTCTTCACTCCGTTCAATCATTGACTTTAGTCTATCGTTGGCATCAATAAATACAATTATTTTTTATAAATAACCTTAACTATAGTGTCAACACGCTCAACCGAGCCACAGGTCTTTCATAGTGGAATGTATCTGTTTAACCTGAGATAAAGGAGCTTGCAATGGCAGTCAAGACCTACAACGCCGGTGTAAAAGAATACCGGCAAACCTACTGGACGCCGGAATACACCCCGCTAGATACCGACATCCTCGCCTGTTTTAAAATCACACCGCAGCCAGGTGTATCTCGTGAAGAAGTCGCCGCCGCCGTGGCTGCAGAATCTTCGACCGGCACTTGGACCACCGTTTGGACTGATTTGCTGACCGACCTAGACTACTACAAGGGTCGCGCTTACAAGATCGAAGACGTGCCCGGTGACGATACCTGTTTCTACGCATTCGTAGCCTATCCGATTGACCTGTTCGAAGAAGGCTCCGTGGTCAACGTGCTGACCTCGCTAGTGGGTAACGTGTTCGGCTTCAAAGCACTGCGAGCACTGCGTCTGGAAGACGTGCGCTTCCCGATCGCTTACGTGAAGACTTGCGGCGGTCCTCCACAGGGTATCCAAGTTGAACGCGACAAGATGAACAAGTATGGCCGTCCGATGCTCGGCTGCACCATCAAGCCCAAACTGGGTCTGTCCGCCAAGAACTACGGCCGCGCCGTTTACGAATGCCTGCGCGGCGGTCTGGACTTCACCAAGGACGACGAGAACGTCAACAGCCAGCCATTCATGCGTTGGCGCGACCGTTTCGAGTTCGTGCACGAAGCTACCATGAAAGCACAGCGCGAAACCGGCGAACGCAAGGGCCACTACCTGAACGTGACCGCACCGACACCGGAAATGATGTACGAGCGTGCCGAGTTCGCCAAGGAAATCGGCGCACCGATCATCATGCATGACTACCTGACCGGCGGCCTGACGGCCAACACCGGGCTGGCAAACTGGTGCCGCAAGAATGGCATGCTGTTGCACATCCATCGCGCGATGCACGCCGTGCTGGACCGCAACCCGCACCACGGCATCCATTTCCGTGTGCTGACCAAGGTACTGCGTTTGTCAGGTGGTGACCACCTGCACTCCGGTACCGTGGTGGGCAAGTTGGAAGGCGATCGCGCTGCAACACTGGGCTGGATCGACCTCATGCGCGACGAGTTCATCAAGGAAGACCGTTCACGCGGCATCTTCTTCGATCAGGACTGGGGTTCGATGCCCGGCGTGATCCCGGTTGCTTCCGGAGGCATCCACGTATGGCACATGCCTGCACTGGTGAACATCTTCGGTGATGACTCCGTGTTGCAATTCGGTGGTGGCACCTTGGGCCACCCGTGGGGCAACGCAGCCGGTGCAGCAGCCAACCGCGTCGCCCTGGAAGCCTGTGTGGCAGCCCGGAACCAAGGCATTGCCGTCGAGAAGGAAGGCAAAGCCATCCTGACCGACGCTGCAAAATCCAGCCCAGAACTGAAGATCGCCATGGAAACATGGAAAGAGATCAAGTTCGAGTTCGATACTGTCGACAAGCTGGACGTGGCTCACAAGTAATGTAGTCATCCCGGACGTGCCCTGGCGCAATCCGGGATACAGAACCCAACATTGAAAGGATGAATCATGAGCGAAGTAATGGATTACAAATCACGTGTATCTGACCCGGCCAGCCGCAAATTCGAGACTTTCTCCTACCTGCCGGCAATGACCGCTGACCAGATCAAGAAACAGGTGGAATATCTGGTTTCCAAAGGCTGGAATCCGGCCATCGAACATACCGAGCCAGCCTACCTGATGGACTCCTACTGGTATATGTGGAAGCTGCCGATGTTCGGCGAGACCGATGTGAGCAAGGTGCTGGCTGAAGCGGAAGCTTGCCACAAGGCCAACCCGGACAATCATGTGCGTCTGGTCGGCTACAACAACTTCAACCAGTCACAAGGTGCAGCCATGGTGATTTTCCGCGGCAAAACTGTTTAGTGTCGTGTTTCTCCGCCGCTCTCCTCCTCTTGGCGGCGGGGATTTTTTCACCCCTCTTGATGTTCCATATATGGACGCAAGCGACTGGCCGCAGGTAAACGAGACCTGGTCATTTCCGTCCCTGTACTGACCCAATAGATGGAGACAAGCATGAGCGATATCATCCAGCAGTACCGTATCGAAAAAGAACCTTACTATCGTCCTGTTGCCGACGAGGTGGAGATATATGAAGCCACCTACAACGTGCGTATGCCGATGATGCTGAAAGGCCCGACCGGTTGTGGAAAGTCGCGCTTTGTCGAACATATGGCGTGGAAGCTGGGCAAGCCGCTGATCACAGTGGCCTGCAACGAGGATATGACCGCCTCCGACCTGGTCGGCCGTTTCCTGCTAGATGCCGACGGCACCCACTGGCAGGATGGTCCGCTCGCACTTGCCGCCCGTTACGGTGCGATCTGTTATCTGGACGAAGTGGTGGAAGCGCGCCAGGACACCACCGTGGTGATCCATCCGCTGACTGACAACCGCCGTGTGTTGCCGTTGGAAAAGAAAGGCGAACTGGTCAAGGCCCATCCCGATTTTCAACTGGTAATCTCCTACAACCCAGGCTACCAGAGCTTGATGAAGGATCTGAAGCAATCTACCAAGCAGCGTTTCGGTGCGCTGGATTTCAACTATCCGGAACACGAAATCGAGACCGAAATCGTTGCCCACGAAACCGGCGTCAGTGCGGAAGTGGCAGGCAAGCTCGTTTCCATTGCGGAACGCGCCCGCAACCTTAAAGGTCACGGCCTAGACGAAGGCATCTCGACGCGCATGCTGATTTACGCGGGCAGCCTGATCGCCACCGGCGTCAGCCCAGTCACCGCGTGCAGCGTGGCGCTGGTGCGTCCGATCACCGACGACCCCGACATGCGCGATGCACTCGACGCGGCAGTGACCACGTTCTTCTGATCTGCGGGACGGCAAGCCGCTCCGCATCTCTCCATACCCTGAGTAATAGTTGGAGTAACTATGGCTATCAATCTCGAAGACTATCAGGAGCTGCTCGAATCGCTTTCGCCCGAGTTGCAGGAAAGCCTGCGCTCCGATTGGCTGGAAGCGACCAAGGTATTCAGCGCACGCGGTCTGGACAACTACCTCAAAGCCACGGCTGCACTAAAAAGTCTGGGCAAAGGAGATGAACTAGTCGCCACCTGGATAGACCATGCGCCCATGGTTGCCAAAGAAGTTGGCGAAGATGTTATCCCGGATATGGTACAGACCGCGCTCGAATTGGCCTCCAAGACCTCAGGATCGGTGATCGAACTGGTGCTCAGCACCGCCCCGACCGCGGCCAACCGCTTGGGCGACGAGCATCTGTTCCGCTCCTATCTGCAATTCCTCAATACGCTGCTGTCCCAAGCGCCGCGAGGCGTGCGCCCGATGCTGGAAAATCTGGAGATGCTGTTCAGCCAGTTAACCCTGGGCGGTTTGCGCCGCTGGGCGTTGTGGGGCGCCCACGCCCATCGCACCAATTATCCCGAGCAGGCCAACTACTTCAGCCTGCAATCGAAAGAATCGCTGGCGATGCTACAGAAGGAGCGCAAAGGCACGCTGTTCATCGACGTGCAGCGCCGCATCAACATGTATCTGCGTGCGCTGTGGGCGCGGGATTTTTTCATGAAGCCGACTTCCGGCGACTTTGAGACTCGCGACGGACTCCGTCCATTTGTGGAGGGTTACTTCATCCATCTGCCCGACGCGTATGACGACTTTACGTTCGGTGAAATTAAAGTTCCGGGACTGGCGATGTACCGCGCCGCCGCCGCCCACAGCGCCGCCCATCTCGTAAACACCCTAGCTCCAATTTCGGCCGAAGCGCTTAACCCCTGGCAGATGGCCGTGATCAGCGTGATCGAGGATGCCCGCGTGGAAACGCTGGCGGTACGCAAGTTTCCCGGCCTCAAACAGCTTTGGTCGACTATGCACACGATTGAAGCCAGTCAGGACAAATCGGCGGGAGATTATCTCAACCGTCTGGCGCGTGCGCTGCTGGATGAACACTATCAGGACAGCGACCCGTGGATCGCCCAAGGGCGCGTGTTGTTCAAGCAAGCCGCAGAGCGTCTCGATACCAATCAAACCTCCTGGGATATCGGCGTGCAACTGGCGCATGAGTTCATGGCAAAACGCATCCCCTTCAATCCGCGTAGCGACCAGCTCACTGCGCCGTACCGTGACGACAACCGCTACTTCTGGGAATTCGAGGAATTCGATTTCGAAAAGTCCATCTCCGCCGGTTACGATACCCCCAAGCAGGTGCGCAAACATGTCAGCCTGATGGAGTTCGCCAACGAGATCGATGTTGAGACCGCGGGCGACGATGCCGAGGAAATCTGGGTGCTGGATACGGAACTGTTCCCCTACGAAAACATCGGCGATGAGAGCAACGGCAAGTCTTTCAACGAGCTGGAAGGCAAGGAACCGCTTTCGGAGCCCTACCATTACTCTGAATGGGACTACCAGATCCAGCTCGAACGACCGGCCTGGGCGACGGTGCTGGAGAAACGCGCCAAGAGCGGCGACCTGCAGTTGATAGCCGACATCACCGCACAGCACAAACGCACCATCGGCCGCCTGAAATTCCTGCTCGATGCGCTACAACCTCAGGGCGTGACGCGCGTGCGCAAACTCGAGGACGGCGACGAAGTGGACATCAACGCGGCGATAAGCTCGATGATCGATATCCGCATGGCCCAGCAACCCGACCCGCGCATCATGATGCGTTCGGTGCGCAAGGTCCGCGACATCTCCGTGATGGTGCTACTCGACCTGTCGGAATCCACCAACGAAAAAGTTAGCGGGCAGGAATACAGCGTGCTGGACCTGCAGCGCCAGGCCACCGTGCTGCTGGCGGATGCAATCAACAAGATCGGTGATCCTTTCGCGATCCACGGCTTCTGTTCGGACGGCAGGCACAATGTCGAATACTCCCGCTTCAAAGATTTCGACCAGCCCTACAACGACATGCCGAAAGCGCGACTGGCTGGGATGAGTGGTCAACTTTCCACGCGCATGGGTGCTGCAATCCGCCACGCCGGGCATTACCTGAAGCTGCAGAAATCATCGAAGAAACTGCTGTTGGTAATTACCGACGGAGAACCGGCCGATATAGATGTGCGCGACCCTCAGTATCTGCGTTACGATACCAAGAAGGCGGTGGAGGAGATGGCGCGTTCCGGCGTGACCACGTTCTGCATGACGCTTGATCCGCGGGCTGATCAATATGTCTCGCGTATCTTCGGGGCCAGGAACTACATGGTCGTGGATCATGTGGAACGGCTACCTGAAAAGCTGCCTCTGCTCTACGCGGGACTGACGCGATGATCAGCCTAGCGATTTACTAAGGACTCTTAAGATGGCGCTACAAACTTATGTCGGTATCGATCAGGACAACAATGGCGGACTGACCCACCTCGGGCGTCTGGTGCGCGATGCTTGGGTATTCGGCATCCTGCCGGAAACCGAAACCTGCACGGGTTGGGATTCGGCGCGCATGCAGAACCTGTACGAAAAAGTCTATGCAGCGTGGGAGCCTTATGCACACCTGCCCAGCCGGCTACCGGATACGCTACGCGAAAAACATACACGACTGTATGCGCAAGCAATCAAGACGGCCCGGGAAGACGGATGGAGTGCGGAGTTGGGCGAAGACGATTAAGGCTGTGGGAATTCGGGATGTACGGAAGCCGGGAACTTTAGTACTTTTGCAGACCCGTCCAAGCGCCCCTTTGCTGCGATTTCTTTAAGGGCGCGGGGCAGCTCCCCTTGCAAGCGAGACTTCAGCTGCATCGTGTCCGGCCGGTAGTAATCCGCACGGTAGGGGACAGGATCTTCGAGAGACGAGCGAACCTGAGGTCGGAAGTTTTGCCAAGCGATGTCGATCCAGCATTTTCGTTCGCCATCAAGGAACACAAATTCTTCAGCATCCAGGATCGCCAGATATTGCATGGTGCGTATCGGGACAAACAGGCATCCGGATGGACTTCGGGCAAGTAAAGTGTGCGCTAAATTATAGGTCGCAGCGGGCAGAAACAAGGATTCGCTCGCCACTTTGGTGTCGCGATAGCAGGTGATCTCCATGCGTACTCCTGATGGATGATGGGTTTGAATAATTATCCATGCTTTGCATAAACTTGAGGAGTCGATGAAATTTATTTAGCCCGTAATTCCAACTTTGGAGATGAAGCATGAAAATATCGCCAGATAACAAAAATACCGATAACAAGGTAATGGTCGGTATCCTGACCGGCAGCCCCAACGACTTGCCCACCGTGGTCAAGGTGCGTGACACCCTGACTGAACTGGGCATCACCAGCGAGATCGTGGTGGCGTCAGCCCATCGCACTCCCGACAAGGTGTTGGCCTATCTCGACCGCGCGCACAAGGAAGGCGTGCAGGTTCTTATCGGCTGTGCGGGCGTAGCCGCCCATCTGGCCGGCGTCATCGCGGGTCACACCCGTCTGCCGGTGATTGGCCTTCCCTTGTCGGGAGGTGTCATGTCCGGACTGGATGCACTGTTGTCCACTGTTCAGATGCCGCCGGGTGTGCCCGTTGCGACGGTTGCCGTGGACGGCGCCAAGAACGCCGCCATCCTAGCCGCTCGCATCCTTGCGCTGAAATTCCCGGAAATCAATGATGCACTGGACACTGCGGCGAAAAAAGAACGCATACGCTACGACCAGACTGCCGATGAGGCACTGGCAAAACTGACGAAAAAATAGGGATCCCATGCCCATCGTCAATCTAGCCGACATGCTCAACCACGCCAACCGGCACAACTATGCGATCGGTGCCTTCGGCGTATCCAGCCTGCAATTTGCGGAAGGCATCCTGCAGGCTGCCGAGAGCTGCCGCTCACCGGTCGTGCTCAACCTGATCGAGATGCATTTCGAGGATGACGGTTTCGCGTTGCTGATGCACGCTGTAAGTGAGGCCGCACAGCGCGCAGCCGTCCCGGTGGCGATCAACTTCGACCATGGCACCAGCCTTGCCTCTGCCGAACGCGGGATACGGTGCGGTTGCAACGGCGTGATGGTGGACACCTCGGCCCTTCCATTCTCCGACAACCTGTGGCAAACCCGTGACATCGTCAATATGGCGCACGCCTGCGGCGTGACAGTGGAAGGTGAACTGGGCTACGTCCCGGGCATCGAGGATGAGAGTGCCAAAGAACACCCAGGCGAACTGACTTACACCTCTGCAGCGGAGGCAGCAGTATTCGTGGAACGTACTGGCGTCGATTGCCTCGCGGTATCGATCGGTACAGTACATGGCAGGATGAAAGGCGTACCAAAACTGGACTATGCACGTCTGGACAAGATCAAGGAGGCAGTCGCCGTGCCGCTGGTGATACACGGTGGAACCGGCTTGTCCGACGATCAATTCCGACGCCTGATTGGACACGGTATCTCCAAGATTAACTATTACACCGCGCTGGCCGATGTCGCGAACCAGAGCATCCGAGAGAGCGTCACCGCCGACAAGAAGGTAGACCACAGTAAGTTGCTGGCCGGTGTCCGCGATGCGGTACGAACGGAAACCGAACGCTGCCTGCGTCTTTGGGGATGTGGTGGGCGCGCGGCCGAAGTGTTGGCGCAATGCCGTCCTTGGCAAGAAGTGCAGCATCTAGTGATTTATAACATCTCCGAAAATTTATCGGAAAGCGAGATTGAACTAACCATGAGCGAAGGAATGGAATCCCTGAAATCCATCCCGGGGGTACGTAGCATACATGCCAGCAGGCCCATTCAACCTGATGGCAAGTATCAATATTGTTTACAGATAAATCTTTCCAGTGAAAAGGCTCTAGAGGCTTACCGCAATCATTCAGGATACCTAATGTTTTCCAACAAAGCCTTCTATCAAGTAGTGGACGATCATGTCGTTTTAGACCTCAAGGAAATTTAAGGGACATCGTATTCTGGTTGGTCAGAGACGGACGCTCTAGCGAAATTTCAGGATCTGGATTGGCCGCAATTGTCCACAATCCAGCCTGAGATTATCGTCAGCTTTATGGTGGTGAATTTCCAATCCTGACTGGCTCTTGCTGGCCGATTGCTCTCGGTCGCTAACGTCCGCTTTCGGGCGAAACACCCACCCTACCCCTTACGCTGCTTGATCCACTCCGCGACCTCTCCGGCCGGCATGGGTTGCGCGATGCTGTAGCCCTGCACGGAGCTGCAGCCCATCGCTTGCAGCTCCTCCTTCAGCGCGCCGTCTTCCACACCTTCCGCCACGGTATATCGACCGAAGGTGTTCGCTAGAGCGATGACGCCCTGCACGATGGCATGATCGCCTTTGTTCAGGCTCATGCCCTGCACGAATGATTGGTCGATCTTCAGCGTGTCGGCGGAGAGGCGGCTCAGGTAGACAAGGGATGAGTAGCCGGTGCCGAAATCGTCCAGCGCGAAGGTGACGCCCATCTTGCGGCAGGCCTCGATGACCTCGGACGATTGGGCGATGTCTTCCAGCGCAGCGGTCTCCAGCACTTCGATCTGCAGCGCGCCGTCGCGCAGTGGCGGATACTGCGCCAGCTCCCTTTGCAGATTGCCCACGAAGTCGGCGACCTGCAGATGTTGCGCGGAGATGTTGATACTCACTTGCAGTTCCAGTCCCGCGCGCTCCCAGGCGAACAGTTGCGCCAAAGCGTTCTTGATCACCCATACGCCCAGTTGTACATCCTGCTCCGAGTTCTCGATGACGGGCAGGAACTCGGCGGGCGAGAGCAGGCCGCGTTCGGGATGGTTCCAGCGGATCAGCGCTTCGACGCCGAAGATCTCTCCGCTCGCTAGCGCCTGCTTGGGCTGGTAATACAACTCGAACTCGCCTGCTTCCAGCCCCTCGGCGATGCGGCGGCGCCCCTCGTGCAGTGAACGCACACGCTTGTCGTGCATGGCGTCGTACAGATGGAAGCGGTTCTTGCCACTCTGTTTGGCGATGTACATGGCCTGATCAGCGTGCCGCAGCAAGGTGTCGCTGTCAGCAGCATCCTCGGGATAGAGGGTCACGCCGATGCTGGCCGATACCACGACCTGGGCACCCTTGAGCACGACCGGCTGTGAGATGACGTTCAGCACACGTTCCAGCACCAGATAGCATTCGCTTTCGTCGCGCATCTCGTTGAACAGCATCACGAACTCGTCACCGCCCAGCCGCGACAAGGTATCGCCCGCGCGCAATACCTCCTGCAGGCGGCGCGTGATGTCGATCAGCAACTTGTCGCCCATCTCGTGACCATAGCGATCGTTCACATCCTTGAAACCGTCCAGGTCGATGTAACAGACTGCCAGCAAAGTGTCGCTGCGCTGCGTGACAGCGATCGCCTGACGCAGACGATCCGCCAGCAGGCGGCGATTGGGCACGCCGGTCAGCGCGTCGTAGTTGGCGACATGGCTGAGCTCGGCCTCGTGCTCTTTGAAATAGGTGATATCCGAGAACACGCCCACATGGCGTTGCACCTCTCCAGCGTGGTCGGTGATGGCAGAGATGGATAGCATCTCGGCGAAAACTTCGCCGCTCTTGCGCCGGTTCCATATCTCGCCGCGCCAGGCGCCCTTCTCTTGCAATGACTGCCACATGGCTTGGTAGAACGCCTTGTCCTGCCTGCCGGAGCTCATCATTCTCGGGTTCTTGCCCATCACTTCATCACGCGCATAGCCGGTGATGGTGGTGAACGCGGTGTTGACATCGATGATGTTGTTGTCGGCATCGGTGACGACGATGGCTTCCTGGCTGTTGTCGAACACGCTGGCGTTGATGCGCAGCGATTCGTCAGCGCGGCGGCGGTCGGTGATGTCGTACTGGATGCCGTCCCACAGGATGTCGCCGCTCTCCAGCCGGGTCGGCTGCGAGGCGATGTGCAACCAGCGTATCTCGCCGTCGCGGCGCCTGATGCGGCCTTCCCATTCGAGCGGATGCATCTGTTCGCGAGCGGCATCGTTGAGCCAGATGAATTCCTCCAGTTCGTCCGGCAGGATGCGCGAGAAAGCGATCTGCGGGTCGCGCTTCACATCAGCCTCTTCCACATCCAGCAATTCGCACCAGCGGCGGCTGACGTAATCGAACACCCCGCCGCCCTGCGCGAGCATGCGGTATTTGTACACGCCGACGGGGATCTTCTGGACAAGGTCGCTGTATTTCTCGATGCTGTCCTTGAGCGCTTGCTCCACCTGTTTGCGCTCATTGATGTCGCGGCCTATGCCCATCGCACCTATGACCTTGCCCTGCTTGTCCCATTCGGGAACGAAGATGACATGGTGCCAGTGCAAGCCGCCGTCCGGATGTTCGACCGGGTACTCGACCTCCACCCGCTCGCCCATGTCCATGACCTGCTCGACCAGGCTTTGCAGTTCGCGCGTCTCGCGTGAATCGGGCGCCGCCTCGACAGGTATCTTGCCCACCGCCGGCAACAACTGCGGCGCGATGGTGCGTGCCATCGCCGGGTTCATGTAAGTCACCCTGCAATCGCGGTCGTAACGGATGATGTTGTCCGGCAGGTTTTCCGCCAGCGAGCGGAACTCGCGTTCGCTCTCGGCCAGTTTGTGTTGGACACGCTCGCGCTCGGTGATGTCGCGCCCGACACCCAGCACGCCGATCAGCTTGCCCGATCTGTCGTGCATAGGTGTCTTGATGGTCTCCACCAGCTCCCGGTGACCGTCATCGGCAAAGGTGATCCACTCCTCGTTGACCGTGGGCTTATCCGCCGCCATCGCCATCAGGTCGTGTTCGCGGAAAAAGTCCGCCAGTGCTTTGTCCACGAAGTCATGGTCGGTCTTGCCGACGATGTCGCGCTCCCGCGCACCGAAGAATCGCTCGAAGCGATGATTGCAGGCCAGATAATGCCCCTCGACATCCTTCAGCCAGATCAGATCGGGAATGGTGTCGAGCAAGGCATGCAGGAAGGACTCTTCGATGCCGGCACGCTGTTCGTGCATACCGGTCGCCATCAATTGTGTCAGGTCGTGTTCGCTCACCAGCCCGGTCATGTTGCCGTCGGCATCGACCACCACCAGATGGCGTACCTTGTGCAGCAGCATCTGTTCGGCCGCTTCACTGGTGGTGGCGCTGAACGGCACGCTCAACACCGGAGAGATCATCACATCGCCTAGCGTGGTATCCATCCAGTCCGTCTTGGAGGAATAGATTCGAACCACATCGCGCTCGGTCACGATGCCGATCGGCTTGCCTTCTGCGACCACGATGACGCAACTCTTGTGTTGTGCATGCATCAGATCGAGCGCCTGCTTGAGCGGCGTCTCGGGTGGCATGGTGATGCCGGTGCGTTGTGCGATGGAGGCTACGCGGCGGCGGCCGGCCAATACCGTGAGATCGAGATGCATACGGAAATCGGTCTCGCTGACCACGCCGCAGACCACCCCAGCCTCGTCGACCAGCACCAGATGGCGTATGCCTTCGCGCTGGCAGGTATGGTATCCCTCCAGCACGCGGGTATCGCCGGGCATGACCACGACCGGTGCCGACATGACGTTTTGCAACGGGGATGCTGCCGCCACACCTTCATGCATGGCGCGCAGGATATTGCGCTCGGTGATGATGCCCAGCGGATGCCGGGTGTCGTCGGTGACCACGATGGACGAATAGCGCCGTTGCGCCATCAGTCCGGCGGCTTCGGCCAGACTTGATCGCGCAAGACAGGTCGTGACATCGCGCGTGGCGATATCGATCAACCGCTGATTGTTTTGATTCTCTCCTCGCATTACCAGCCTTTACACGTATTTGCGGCCCCCCGACCCTCAAAATACCATACTGCGATCAATGCTATAGCCGTGCCATCTCCAGACTAGGCATAGACCACGCGCACCTTGTCGTGTCCGATCTCCTCGGACAGCGTGGCCAGCAATTCCTCGGGCAGGGTGACCTTCCACTCCTCGCCCAGACGCAACGGTGCCGCACCGATCAGGTTGCGATAGTTGATCTGCACGGTGCATTCGCCCCCGCAATAGGGCTTGAGCATCTCGGCCAGACGCTTGGTGCACACCTTATCGTCCATGCTGCAATCGATATCCAGCCGCTTGGCGAACACCGCGCGTGCCGAAGCGAAATCGAACAGCGCATCGGCGCTGATGCGCATGCCGCCGGAATAGTCGTCCATGCTGGCACGCCCGCGGGCGACTACCAATTGGTCGTCGCGCAGCCAGTTGCGGTTGGGTTCGAACAGATCGTTGAACACGGTCATCTCGATCTGTGCGCTACCGTCGTCCAATGTCAGCACTGCCATACGGCCGCGCCGCGTTTGCAGGATGCGGATGCCGCTGATGATGCCGGACAGCACCAACTCTTTTTCCTGACGGCGTGATTTTCCGTTGCTGGCAGGCAGTATCTCCGGCGTGACTTTGTCCAGGCGCATGCTCACGAAATTGGACAGCTCTTGTTCGAATTCCTGATACGGATGACCCGACAAATAGAAACCGAGCGCTGTCTTTTCCTGCTGCAGCTGTTCGCGCAGTTTCCAGTGCGGCACGTCCGCCAGCGGCAATGTCATGTCCTCTGCAGGATCGTCACCGAACAGGCTGACCTGGTTGGCCGCGCGCGCATGCTGCTCGGCACTGCCCAGCGCAGCATCGAGCGAAGCCAGCAACTGGTAGCGATGGTCGTTGATGCCGTCGAAGGCACCCGCCTTGATCAGCGCCTCGATAGCGCGACGGTTGACCACGCGCTTGTCCACGCGGCGGCAAAAATCGAACAGGTCGGTGAACGGCCCGCCTTCCTTGCGCGCCGCCACGATGTTCTCCACGGCCGCTTCGCCCGTGCCCTTCACCGCCCCCAGACCGTAGGCCATGGTCTTCTCGCCAGTGGGCGTGAAGCGGTACAGCGAGCTGTTGATGTCCGGTGGCAGGATCTGCACGCCTTGCAGCGCGGTGTCCTGATAGAAGAAGCTCACCTTGTCGGTGTTGTCCATTTCCGAGGACAGCGTGGCCGCCATGAACGCGGCCGGATAGTGGCACTTCAGGTAGGCGGTCTGGTAGGCGACCACGGAGTAGGCGGCGGCGTGCGACTTGTTGAAGCCGTAGCCCGCGAACTTCTCCATGGTGTCGAAGATCTCGTTCGCCTTCTTCTCATCGATGTTGTTATTGGCCGCACCGGCCACGAAGATGGCGCGCTGCTCGGCCATCTCCTCGGCCTTCTTCTTGCCCATCGCGCGGCGCAGCATGTCGGCGCCGCCCAGCGTGTAACCGGCTACCGCCTGTGCGGCCTGCATCACCTGCTCCTGATACACCATGATGCCGTAGGTACTGCGTACCACCTTGTCCAGCAAGGGGTGCGGGATGATGACTTTTTCGCGCCCGTGCTTGCGGTTGATGTAGTCCGGGATGAAGTCCATCGGGCCGGGTCGATACAAAGCGTTCAGCGCGATCAGGTCGTCGATGCAGTCCGGCTGCGCCTTCACCAGCGTGTCCTTCATGCCGCGCGATTCGAACTGGAACACGGCCGTGGTGTTGGCGTTGCGGAAGATGTTGTCGTAGGTGGGCTTGTCGTCGAGCGGGATGGTGTCGATGTTGAAGTCTTGCGTGCCTTCGATGCCGGATGCCTTGATATAGCGCACCGCCCAATCGATGATGGTCAGCGTGCGCAGCCCCAGAAAGTCGAACTTCACCAGACCGACCGCTTCCACGTCGTCCTTGTCGAACTGGCTGACCGTGCTCTCGCTGCCCTCGGCGCAATACAGCGGACAGAAATCGGTGAGCTTGCCCGGCGCGATCAGCACACCACCGGCGTGCATGCCGACGTTGCGCGTCAGGTCTTCCAGCCGCATGCCCAGTTCCATCAGTTCGTCCACGCCTTCTTCGCTGGCGATGATGGCGTTGAACTCGGGCTCCATCTCGCGCGCCTTGCTCAGCGACACCGGCTTGACGCCCTCCACCGGCACCAGCTTGGACAGGCGGTCGCACAGCATGTAGGGGAAATCCAGCACGCGCCCGACGTCGCGGATCACGCCCTTGGAGGCCATGGTGCCGAAGGTGGCGATCTGCGACACGCAGGCCTCGCCGTAGTGATGGCGCACGTACTGGATCACCAGTTCGCGCCCGTCCTGGCAGAAGTCCACGTCGAAGTCGGGCATGGATACGCGTTCGGGATTGAGGAAGCGCTCGAACAGCAACTCGTAACGCAACGGATCCAGATCGGTGATGCCCAGCGAATACGCCACCAGCGAACCGGCACCGGATCCGCGCCCCGGCCCCACCGGCACGCCGTTGGGGAAGCGCTCATGGCGATAGGACTTCGCCCAGCGGATGAAGTCCGACACGATCAGGAAGTAACCGGGAAAGCCCATCTTGATGATGGTCTCGGTCTCGAATTCCAGACGCGCCAGATATTCCGGCATCTTCTCGGCGCGCAGCGTCTCGTCCGGATACAGATGCAGCATGCGCTGCTGCAGACCGCGCAGGGATTCGTCGCGCAGGAACTGGTCCAGCGACTCGCCGTTGGGCGTGGGGAAGTCGGGCAGGTAGTTGGTGCCGAGTTTGAGCGTGAGGTTGCAGCGCTTGGCGATCTCCACGCTGTTCTGCAAGGCCTGCGGCAGATCGGCGAACAGTTCGGCCATCTCGGCCTGCGTCTTGAAATGTTGCTGCGCGGTGAATTGCTTCACACGGCGTTTGTCGTTCAGCACATAGCCTTCGGCGATGCACACGCGCGCCTCGTGCGCCTTGTAATCGTCGATGGCGAGGAACTGCACCGGATGCGTGGCCACCACCGGCAAGTCCAGCGCGTTGGCCAGCTGCACGGTGTCGCGTATGAATTCTTCCTCGCGCGAGAAGCCGCAGCGCTGCACTTCCAGATAGAAACGGTCGGGGAACAGCGAGGCGTAGTCGCGTGCCGCCTGTTTGGCGGCGTTCGGGTTGCCGTTCTGCATCGCCAGCCCCACCTCTCCCATGTGGAAGCTGGACAGCGCGATCAAACCCTCGGTGCCTTCGCTCAGCCACTCACGGCGGATCTCCGGACGCCCCCGGTACTGGTTGCCCAGATAAGCGCGGGTCAGCAGGTCGCACAGTTTCAGATATCCGGCATTGGATTGGCATAGCAGCAGCAGGCGATGCGGCTGGTCGCGCGCGGCATCATTGGTGACGAACACATCGCAACCGGCCACGGGCTTGATACCCGCCCCGCGTGTCTTCTTGTAGAACTTCACCAGCCCGAACACGTTGGAAAGGTCGGTCAGCGCCAGCGCGGCTTGTGCATCCGCCTGCGCCGCCGCCACCGCTTCGTCGATGCGCACGATGCCGTCAGCGATGGAATATTCGCTATGGAGACGAAGATGGACGAAAGCGGGTTGAGGCATGATCGGCGACAGTCAATTCAGGCACGGATTTTAACACCGCCCCCGCCCCGCCCCGGTAAGAAATCCTGTCGCCGTTGACAGCCCGTTGTTATTGGCGAGAAGACTTGTCCTGCTCGCGGAACACCCGAGTCAGGGAGGCGATAAGGATGGGAAGGTCCTGTTTGTGCAGATCGGGAAATGCGTTATGCAGGGTCTGGTGCAGCATGCTACGCGAAGGCGTATCGCCTCCTTCGCCATGCGTAGCCAGCAATGGCGCGACGAGACGATAGGCATCATCGAATATTTCACGTATGTGCGGATACTTGCGGCGTTCGACAGCGCCGTTGCCGTGCTGGACACTCATACTTCCTCCGTTACCACTGTTCTTGTTCAAAATTATGCGATCACACTAACGGCAAGCCGATACATGGTCAATTGATATCTGAGTTGTTGCGACTGCAGAAAAAACCGCCCACAAGGGCGGTTTGGCATTTGGCGGAGAGGGAGGGATTCGAACCCTCGATACCTTGCGGTATGCCTGATTTCGAGTCAGGTACATTCGACCACTCTGCCACCTCTCCGAGACTCTGTTCGAACGCGCACCAAAAAGTCTTCTGCGGTCCGAAGGGCGCGCATTTTACCAGCAACCTCCTTTTTCGGGCAGAATGTTGCTCACTCCATCCTGAATCGCATCACGATCGATAATGCGCAGCCTCTATCCAATGCGGGTGGTCGTCCTGGTCGGCCTGTTCGCATGGCTGGTGATCAAGGCTACCGAAACACCGCCTCTGCCTGATTGGCGGTCTGGAGAGCTGGTCGCAGTGGTGCCCGACGCCTCCATGATCACCGACTCTGCGTTCGAATCCGATCTGGTTACCCTGTTCGCCAAACATCTCAACGTGCGCGTAAGACTGGTCAAACAGACATCGGACGAGGCCGTCGCCACCTTGCTGGCGGGTGAGGCCCATCTGGCTGCAGGTTTTCGCTCGCACTCCAACCCCTCCCTGCGCTTCAGCGACGGATACCATAAGCTGGACGAGCGCGTGGTCTGCAATGGCAAATCTCCGCGAAAACTGGAAGAACTCACTTTGCGCGAGATCGTGGTCGCACGCGAATCGGCGCAAGAAGCCGCCTTGCGCAAGGTGCGCGAGGAGCTGGAGGAGCTGGAATGGGAATCGCGCAAAGGAAGTTCTCCCGTCGCATTGCTGAAGGAACTGGCTGAGGAGCAATTTGACTGCACAGTGGCGAATGAAGAACAGATCACCACCATGCGCAACTACTATCCCGAGATCGGCAGTGGCCTGAGCATGAACCTCGACTCGGACATGAGCTGGGCCATCAGTGCCGAAGGCGACGAGGCGCTGCTGGAAGCGGTGAACCGCTTCCTCGCCGAGATCCGCAAGAACCGCGCGCTGCACCATGCCATCGATCGCCACTACGGTCACAACGACAGGCTGGGGCGCATCGATGTCACTGCTTTCATCGAGGATACGCGCAGCGTGCTACCGCATTACCGCCAGTGGTTCCAGGATGCCGCCGACCTGACCGGCATCGACTGGCGCTTGATCGCCGCACTGGGCTATCGCGAATCACGCTGGGACCCGAACGCCACCTCATTCACCAATGTGCGCGGCCTGATGATGCTCACTGAAGTGACCGCCGACCGTATGGGACTGAAGAACCGGCTGGATGCGCGCGAGAGCATCTTGGCCGGCGCCCGCTACCTGCAAATGCTGAAGGAGCAATTACCGCTGCGCATCACCGAGCAGAACCGCCTGTGGATGGCGCTGGCCGCCTATAACCAGGGCATGGGACATCTGGAGGACGCGCGCATCCTGACAGGACAGCGCGGACTCAGCCCCGACGTATGGTCCGACGTAAAACGCGTGATGCCCCTGTTGTCGCGGCCCGAGTTTTACGAGAACACCAAATACGGGCAGGCACGCGGCGGTGAAGCAGTGGTGCATGTCGAGACGGTGCGGCTGTACCACGACATGCTGAAGCGACTGGATGCGGAAGGAAAACTGCCGAAGACTTCGCATTTCCCCTTCGGACTTGGCTCAAAATAGCAAAGCGTTCTAGTCGCGCTTGTTCTGACTATCTTCCAGCATCTTCTCGACGCGCGCGAGGCGGACCGCGATATCTTTCAGCAAACGTTCGGATTCTTTTTCTTCAGTTTCGATCTTCTCCACGTCGCTACCGATGAAGAAGGCGGCCAGGTTGGCGGTGAGCAGGGAGATCAACACCACGCCGAACAGCACCACCAGCGAGGCGAACAGGCGGCCGGCACCGGTGTGCGGCACTACATCGCCGTAGCCGACGGTGGCCATGGTGACCCAGGCCCACCACATGCCGTCCCAGACATCGCCGATCGAGGGGTCGACGCGCGACATGATGATGCCGGACAGCACCATCGCGACGAAGGCGACGATCAGCGTGGTGCCGAGTTTGTGCTGCGACAGCAGTTTGCGCGCCGAGCGTGACATGCGCAGCAGCAGCGCCACCACCAGCACCAGCCGCACGCTGCGCAGCAGACCGATGAGCGGGGCGTATTGCCAGAAGTACGGGAAGCCTGCGGTGATGATGAGGATGTTCAGCCAGTTCCCGAACAGATACTGGCGCTTGTCGCGCACCTGCGCGGTGAGGATGACAGTCTCCAGCAGGAAGGCCAGCCACACCAGCCAGTCGGCGACGCGGGCGATGGCATGGGAAAGCGTGCCGGTCTCTTCCAGATACCACTGCAGCACGATCCACAGCGCCACGCCGACCATCGGCCATTCCAGCCGGCGCGCCCAGTGCCGCGCGACCGCAGTCTCGTGCTCCTCGACACCGGCGATACCGAGCAGATGAACGACGCTCATGCGCGCACCCTATTTGGAAAGTTTCTCCATGCCGCCCATGTAGGGGCGCAGCACGTCGGGGATGGTCACGCTGCCGTCGGCGTTCTGATAGTTCTCCAGCACCGCGACCAGCGTGCGGCCGACCGCGAGGCCGGAACCGTTCAGCGTGTGCAGCAACTCCGGCTTGCCCGCCGCGTTGCGGAAACGGGCCTGCATGCGGCGCGCCTGGAAGGCCTCGAAGTTGGAGCAGGACGAGATCTCGCGGTAGGTGTTCTGCGCGGGCAACCACACTTCGATATCGTAGGTGGTGGCAGCGGAGAAGCCCATGTCGCCGGTGCACAGCTTGACCACGCGATACGGCAGACCCAGTTTCTGCAGGATGATCTCGGCATGACCGAGCAACGCCTCCAGCGCAGCATAGGAATGTTCCGGATGCACCATCTGCACCAACTCCACCTTCTCGAACTGATGCTGGCGAATCATGCCGCGCGTATCACGCCCGTAGGAACCAGCCTCGGAACGGAAGCACGGCGTGTGCGCCACGAACTTCATCGGCAGTTTTTCTAGCGGCACGATCTCGTCGCGCACCATGTTGGTGACGGGCACTTCGGCGGTGGGGATCAGGTAGAAATTCTTCTCGACACCGTCATCGCCCACCACGCGCGGCACGCGGAACAGGTCTTCCTCGAACTTCGGCAACTGCCCGGTGCCGCGCATCGAGTCGGCGTTCACCAGATAGGGCACGTAAGTCTCGGTGTAACCGTGTTTCTCCGTGTGCGTGTCCAGCATGAACTGCGCCAACGCGCGATGCATGCGCGCCAGCGACCCTGTCAGCAAAGAGAAACGCGCACCGGCGATCTTGGTGGCGGTCTCGAAGTCCAGACCGCCCAGCCCTTCACCGATGCTGACGTGATCCTGTACTTCGAAATCGAACTTCTTCGGCTCGCCGAACTTGTGCATCTCGACGTTATCTGCCTCGGACTTGCCGACCGGCACGCTGGCGTGCGGCACGTTGGGGATGACAGCGAGGAATGCATCCATGTCCGCCAGCACTTGCGGCAGCTTGGCTTCCAATTGCTTCAGCTCATCGCCCAGCGCGCCCACCTCGGCCATGATAGCTGTCGTGTCTTCGCCCTTGGCTTTGGCCTGGCCGATCAGCTTGGAGGATGCATTGCGTTTGGCCTGCAACTCTTGCGTGCGCGTCTGGATGGTCTTGCGCTCGGCTTCCAGTTGCTCGAACTTGGCGATGTCCAGTTCGAAACCGCGTGACTTCAATCGCGCTGCCACACCGACCAGATCGTTACGTAATGTTTGTATGTCGAGCATATCCTGTCAGCCTTTTCTCAATACGTAGATGATGACATCCCCGTAATACGGGATCGGTCCTTTCAGTTCCTGTGGCAGCTTGCGGGTGAACAAAGGGCGCAGCATCTCGCTCAGCACCCCCATGCCGTGCATGCGGTTCACCGCAACCTCGATAATCTCCAGTCCAGCCTTTCGTAAGGCTCCGCGCATGAAGGTCATGTCGATAGGATGCAGATGCCAGGCCATCTTCTGCTCGCCGCTAACCGGCTTGAAGTATTTGTGGAAGCCATGAATGTGGGTGGAGCGGCGGGATCTGTAGCTGTCGACGTTCGGTGTGGAGATGATGATCAATCCGTCCTGTTTGACCACTCGCGCGCACTCGCGCACGAAGGCGGACGGGTTCTCCAGATGTTCGATGCCTTCGATGGAAACCATCATGTCGAATTCGCCGTCATCGAAGGGCAGGGGCAGGTTGGCATCGGCCAGCACCAGCCGCGTCCTGTCGAACTGGAAAGGCTCGACGGTCTCAAGATCGACGGCCGTCACATCGCAGCCCAGCTTTGCCAGCTCCACCGAAAAAGCCCCCGCCCCGCTAGGCAGGTCGCAGACCCGTTTCCCCTGTGGTGCAACGAGGTATTGCCTGACCAGTTCATACACACGCTTATGTGTGTTCGGCGCGGCAGCATGAGTGGCCCATTTGTCCGACATCGATTCTTCAGTTGTCCCTGCCATCTCTCACCCTTTTCTCTTATTGCGTGCCGCCGCATCCAGTTCCCGCAGGTGGCCCAGCTTCTCGCCGATCTTTGCTTCCAGCCCGCGATCCACCGGTTCGTAGAAACTCACCTCGGGCATGCCGTCCGGGAAGTAATCCTCTCCCGCCGCATAGCCGCCCGCCTCGTCGTGCGCGTAGCGGTAGTCCTTGCCGTAGTCGAGCTGCTTCATCAGTTTGGTCGGCGCGTTGCGCAGGTGCAGCGGCACTTCGCGCGAACTGTCCTGTTTGACGAAAGCGCGGGCGGCATTATACGCGACGTACCCGGCGTTCGATTTGGCAGCGACGGCCAGATACAGCACGGCCTGCGCCAGCGCCAGCTCGCCTTCCGGCGAGCCGAGGCGTTCGTAGGTGGTGGCGGCATCGTTGCACAACTGGATGGCGCGCGGATCGGCGAGGCCGATGTCTTCCCAGGCCATGCGCACGATGCGCCGCGCGAGATAGCGCGGGTCGGCGCCGCCATCCAGCATGCGCACCAGCCAGTACAGCGCGGCATCGGGATTGGAACCGCGCACCGATTTGTGCAGCGCGGAGATCTGGTCGTAGAAGGCTTCGCCGCCCTTGTCGAAACGGCGCATCTTCTGCGCCAACGTGGCGTCGAGGAAGGCAACATCGATGTTGCTTAAACCTGCAGCTTCGGCAGCGGTCTGCAACTGTTCCAGCACATTGAGCAGGCGGCGCGCATCGCCGTCGGCGTAACCGACGATGCGTTCGCGTGCAGCCGCATCGAAGGTGATGCCTTGCAATGCCGTGTGCTGTGCGCGTTCGAACAACTCCCCCATCTCGGCTTCTGACAACGATTGCAGCACATACACCTGCGCGCGCGAAAGCAGCGCATTGTTCAATTCGAATGATGGGTTCTCAGTAGTCGCGCCGATGAAGGTGACTAGCCCCTGCTCGACGAAGGGCAGGAAGGCATCCTGCTGTGATTTGTTGAAACGGTGCACCTCGTCCACGAACAGGATGGTGTGGCGGCCGTTGCGCTGCAGGGTCTGCTCGGCCTGCGCGATGGCATCGCGGATGTCCTTCACGCCGGACAGCACCGCCGACAGCGGCACGAACTCGGCATCGAATGCCGATGCCATCAACCGCGCCAGCGTGGTCTTGCCCACCCCGGGCGGCCCCCACAGGATCATGGAATGCAACTTGCCGGACTGGAATGCCAGACGCAGCGGCTTACCCTCACCCAGCAGATGCGATTGACCGATGACTTCGTCGATATGTTTGGGGCGCAGGCGCTCGGCGAGCGGCGCGGCCGGAGCGTTGGGCGCGAACAGGTCGGACATTATTCGCCCAGAACGTCAGCGCCTTGGGGCGGCACGAAACGGAACAGCGACGGTGCCAGCTGCGGATTGCGTTGCAGATGCGCGAAACGCAAGATGGTGGTGTTGCCGAAGGCGTCGTTCAGTTCCATCGCGGCCAGTTCGGAGCGCACATTGAAGCCCATGCGGATGGCGGAGAAGGTGGATTCCTGATTGCGCGGCTTGGCGGTCAGCCAGGTCAAACCATACTGTTCGCCCGCTTCTTCCAGCAGAAAGTCGCGCTCGATCTCGTTGTTGCCGGACAGCAATGCCGCCGGGCTGCTGCCCAGCGCGGCATCCAGTTTCCGAACGGTTACTTGCTCCAGATCGGCGTCGTACAACCAGAACTTCGCGCCGTCGCCGACGATGAGTTGCTGGTAGGGTTTGCGATATTCCCAGCGGAACTTGCCGGGACGCACGAACTGCATGGTGCCGGATGCGGTTTGCATCTTGTGGCCTTTGCTGTCGAGCACGGTCTGGGTGAATTCGGCCTGCGCGGAACGCGTGCCGGAGATGAAGGCTTTGAGCTGGTCGACGGCACCGGCATGTGCTTCGAACGCTGTCAGACACAGCAGAAGGAGGCCCACTCTTTTCAACATGTTCATTCCTGTCGTGCGGGGGCCAGCACTTCGCGGTTGCCGTTGCTCTGCATCGGCGACACCAGCCCGGCCTGTTCCATCGCCTCAATCAGGCGCGCGGCGCGGTTGTACCCGATGCGCAGGTGGCGCTGCACCAGCGAGATGGAGGGGCGGCGCGTCTTGAGCACGATCTCCACCGCCTGGTCATACAGCGCATCGGCTTCGGCGTTGCCGCCCCCGCCGTCGTATTCGCCTTCGGCCGGTTCGTCCATCGAGGTGAGGATGCCTTCGATGTAGTTCGGTTCGCCCTGTGCTTTCAGGTGCTCGGTGACGCGGTGCACTTCCTGGTCGGAGACGAAGGCGCCGTGTACACGCTGCGGATAGCCGCTGCCCGGCGGCAGGTAGAGCATGTCACCCTGCCCCAGCAGCGCTTCCGCGCCTTGCTGGTCGAGGATGGTGCGCGAATCGATCTTGCTCGACACCTGGAAGGCGACACGCGTCGGCACGTTGGCTTTGATCAGGCCGGTGATGACGTCCACCGACGGGCGCTGCGTGGCCAGCACCAGATGGATGCCGGCGGCACGCGCTTTCTGCGCCAGTCGCGCGATGAGTTCTTCCACCTTCTTGCCCACAACCATCATCAGGTCCGCCAGCTCGTCGATGAAGATGACGATGTAGGGCAATTCTTCCAGCGGCTCCGGCGCCTCGGGCGTGATGCTGAACGGGTTACTCAGCGGCTTGCCTTCCTTGATCGCGTCACGCACTTTCTGGTTGTAGCCGGCGATGTTGCGCACACCGAGTGCGGACATCAGCTTGTAGCGTTTATCCATCTCCTGCACGCCCCAGTTGAGCGCGGAAGCGGCTTGGCGCATGTCGGTGACCACCGGCGCCAGCAGGTGCGGGATGCCTTCGTACACCGACAGTTCCAGCATCTTGGGATCGATCAGAATGAGGCGCACTTCCTGCGGCGTGGACTTGTACAACAGCGACAGGATCATGGCGTTGATCGCCACCGACTTGCCGGAACCGGTGGTGCCCGCCACCAGCACGTGCGGCATCTTGGCCAGATCGGCGACCACGGGTTTGCCGGAGATGTCCTTGCCCATCGCCATGGTGAGCGGCGAATGCATGTCGGCATACACCTGCGAGCCGAGGATCTCGGACAGGTGCACCATCTGCCGTTTCGGATTGGGCAGTTCCAGCGCCATGTATGCCTTGCCGGGGATGGTCTCCACCACACGGATGCTGACCACGGACAAGGCGCGCGCAAGATCGCGCACCAGATTGACGATCTGGCTGCCCTTCACACCCACGTCGGGCTCGATCTCGTAGCGCGTGATGACCGGGCCAGGATAGGCGCCGACCACCTTCACGGTGACACCGAAGTCGTTGAGCTTGCGTTCGATCAGACGCGAGGTGAATTCCAGCGTCTCGGCGGAGACCACTTCCACTTGCTTGGTCGCCTGATCGAGGATGTGCAGCGGCGGCAGCGGCGAATCGGACATGTCGGCAAACAGGGAGACCTGTTTCTCTTTCTCCACGCGCTGCGACTTCGGCACCTCGACCACCTGCATCTCGATGTGGATGGGCTGATGGTCTTCGACGCGCTTCTTCTCTTCTTCCACCTTCACTTCACGGTGTTGCGTAGCCTGCGCGCCGATGCGTTTGTCCTGCCAGGTCTGCCACGCGTTGCGCGCCCACAGGTATGCGTCCTCTATCCACTCGCCGAGACGGTCGATGAAGCGCAGCCAGGAGAGGCCGGTGTAAAGACTGAAACTGACCGCCATCATCGTCAGCAGGAACAGGGTCGCGCCGACGTAGCCCAACACTTGTGCCAGCCAGCCACCCAGTGCCGCGCCCAGCATGCCGCCCGGTGCCTGCGGCAATTCGACCTGCCAGGTGTAGAGGCGCAAGGCCTCCAGTGCGCTGCTGGACAGCAGCAGGATGAAGAAGCCGGTCAAGGACAACCACAGGGTGCGCACGTCGAACAGACTGTCGGCGCGCATGCGGCGATAGCTCGCCCATATGCGTTGGAGCATGAGTGTGACCAGCCACCAGGCAGAGAAGCCGAACACATAGAGCAGTACGTCGGACAACCATGCACCGAACGCACCACCCGGATTCTGCGTGACGGCATGGGTCGCCTCGTGCGACCAGGCGGTGTCGTTGTGGTCGTAACCGGCGAGGATCAGGATCAGATAGGCGGCCAATGCCACCAGCAACAGCCAGCGCGATTCGCGCAACAGATTCAGCATCCGCTCGGGTAGCGGCGCTCGCGCGCTATCTGCCACGGCCATCAGGCATCTCCGGCAGATTTTGGATCCGCCTCTTCTTCATCGCCATTCTCGGAGATGAAACCGAAGCGGCGTGCCGTTTCGACCGCTTCGACACGGGAATTGACATGCAGGGTCTGATAGATGGCAGCGACATGGATCTTCACCGTGCCTTCCGCCAGATCGAGTTCGCGCGAGATGTCCTTGTTGCTCTTGCCGGCACCGATCAGTTGCAATACCTGCAACTGGCGCGGGGTGAGGCCGTATTTACTGGCGCGCTGGCTGCGCTTGTCACTGAGCGCCATCCCCGGCTCCAGTTTGGATACGGCTTGTTGCAACAATTGCGGCGGAACGTACACACCGCCATCCAGCACCATACGCAAGGCGGACAGCATGGATTTGCTGGGCGACATCTTGGAGATGAAACCCATCGCGCCCAGATTCATCACGCTTTCGATATCGTCGCGCTGATCCGAGCCGGACACCACGACCAGAGGCACTGCGGGGAAGCGCTGATGGAAAAGTTGCAGCGAAGAGACGCCGTTGCTGTCCGGCATGTGCAGATCCAGCAACGCCAGATCGAGATCGGGGTGGGCCATGACCAGTTGCAGGGCCTCGGTGAAATTGCCGGTATCGAGTATCTCTACTTCGTCGGCCAGTTGCTGTAACACATAGCGCATGCCATCACGGAACAGCGCGTGATCATCCACCAGCAGTACCTTGATCTTCATTCTCTTGCCCCCTTTTGCAGCCCCCTCTCTCTAACTCTCTCCCGCAAGCGGGAGAGAGAACAATCGTGAAAGGCGGTCTTCAATTCTCGGCCGCAATCATATCACCCAAGCCATGGCCATTCAGCCGCTAATGCTTGCCGGTCAATACGAAATACACCATCGCGCGCAAGCGGATCGGTGCGATGGGTTTATGCAACAGCATGGCGCCGCTGCCATGTATCTCGTGCAGTGTCTCGCTGGCGGTATCGCCGGTCAGCACCACGGCCGGCAGATCGGCACCCCACAACTCGCGCATGCGCTGAATGACATGGATGGCCGTTATGCCCTGCGGCAGGCGGTAATCACATACCAGCACGTCCGGTCGTTGTTCGGCCACATCCAGTGCGCGTATCACTTCGTCCGCCGATTCCGAGGTGAACACCTTGCAACCCCACTGCTGCATCAATTCGACCGTCGACTCTCGGATATCCGGATCGTCTTCGACCAGGGCGACCACCCTGCCATTCAGATCATATTCGGAATGCGAGGCGATAAAAGGTTGCGCCAGTTGCGCGGCATCACCCTTGGGGATGGTGAAAGAGAAGGTCGAACCGATACCCGATTCCGAACTGACTTCAAGTTCACAACCCAGCAGCTGATCGATGCGGTGCACGATGGTGAGCCCAAGGCCCAGGCCTTTGCGGCGGTCGCGATGCGGATTGCCCACCTGGTAATATTCTTCGAAGATATGCGGCAGAGATTCCGGTTTGATGCCGATACCGGTATCCGCCACCTCGATCTTCACCTTGCCATCCGTACAGATACAGCACACCACCACGCCGCCACTGTCCGTATAACGAATAGCATTGGTGATCAGGTTGCGCAGCATGCGTTCCAGCAGGAAGGGGTCGCTGTAGACCACGGATGCGCATTGCTGCGGCGAGCAATGCTCACCGATGTTGGGCATGTCGTAGCTCAGCCCTTTGGCTTGGGCGATGGGGTCGAAATCGCCATAGAGTCTGTCCAGCAGCGGGCCCAGACTGAAATGTTGCCAGCGCGGCTCGACGATGCCCGCATCAAGTCTCGACACATCCAGCAGGTCGTCGAACATATCCACCAGCGCATCGACTGACTTCCCGATCTGCCCTGACAACTTCTGCGACTCCTTGTCCTTCGCGGTTTCCTGCAAGGCCTCGGTGAACAGGCGCAACGCTTGCAATGGTTGACGCAGATCGTGGCTGGCCGTGGCGAGGAACTTCGACTTTGCCCGGTTGGCCGACTCCGCCCGTTCCAGCGCTTCGGCGATATCTTCCTCGCGCTGGCGCAGCTCATGCAGAAGGGATTCCTTCTCATGCCTCTGAGTCAGCGAGAGTTCGAATGTCAGCATCAGCTTGATAGCCGAATTCAGAAGAAATCCGACATAGATCAGCAGCATCAAGGCAAGTATCCAGTGCGTCCGATCATTCTCAATCGCCACCCGGACGATCAATGGCGACAACAGCAAACCAAGGTAGATATAAAGCGATGGCCTATAGACCGGATTGATCGTTACGGCGCCGGCGGCCATTCCCATAGCCACGCAGATCAGCATTGACTGGTATGCCAGATCACCAGGAACGAAAAGCAACCACCAACCAATGCCCCAACTTCCCGCCACTAGCGAAGTATGGAACCTGAAGTTCCTGTCCCATCGCCGACATGCTTCGAGCGTTTGCGTGGTGGTGCGCCATTTGTACCACTGCAGCCCTTCAATGGTATGAGCCGCCAGAATCAGGCCCGCCCACAACTGAATCTGCGGACGCGGCAATACATCCCACATCAACCATGCCAACAAAGGCAGCAGCAACAACGCCGACAAACTCATGGTCGGGTACATCGCTAGGCGGGCACGGATCTGCTCGCGCCGTACCGGCAAGTTATCTTCGTCAATGTCGAACTTCAGGAGATCCGGCAGTACGCTCATTTCATCGCCAGCAGCAAACGGATGTCTTGCGCCAGGAATTCCGGCCGCTGCGCAAAGGGCGACAACAACACCGGCTTTCCGGAGGGGGAGATGAGGTAAGTGCCGGCCGAGTGGTCAAGCGTATAGCTGCCGCTCTTGGTGGCCTGCTTCTGGTAGACAATGTCGAAGGCCTTGGCCGCTTGCGCGGTCTCCTGCGCATCACCGTGCAGACCGAGGAAGGAGGGATAGAAGGCGGGCGCGTATTGCGCCAGTAATTCGGGTTTGTCGCGCTCGGGGTCGAGCGTCACGAACAGCACCTGCACCTTTTCCGCATCCTTGCCCAGCATGCGCATCACCTGCGCCATATCCGCCAGCGTGGTCGGGCAAACATCCGGACAATGGATGTAACCGAAGAACAGCGCGACTGCCTTGCCGCGGAAATCGGCCAGTGTCACGGGCTTGCCGGACGGGTCGTGCAAGCGAAAATCGGCCTGCGCATATTTGCCGGTGACTTCGTTCGCCTTGAACGGTGAAGGCAATTTGGGTTCGCCGCATGCAGCAAGCAATAGCAGTGAAGACAGCAACAGGATGTTACGCAGCAACATGACACGCTCCAGTCCAACCATGCACATAGAATGTGTACGAGACCTTGACCAATCCGTACACCCCGAACCCCGCCACAAGCATCCCTGCCGCCAGTCGCACGCGCGGCGATTGTACCCAAGTCCGGATGCTTTCCCAGAACATGCCGATCGCCAGCAGATTGGGCAAGGTACCCAGACCGAAGGCCAGCATGGTCAGCCCGCCCTGCATCGCATCGCCGCTGGCCAGTGCGGTGAGGAGCACACTGTATACCAGTCCGCAGGGCAACCAGCCCCACAGCATGCCCAGCCCCAGCGCGCGCGGCACGGTGTTCACCGGCAGCAGCCGGGTGGTGTAAGGCTGCAAGCGCTTCCACAAACCGCCACCCAGTTGCTCAAGATATCGTACCGCGCCCCACACACCGGCCAGATACAACCCGAGCAGCACCAGCATCAGACTGGACAGCGCGAACAACAGATGCTGCACCGGCACCGCATCGCGCATCAGCAGGCCGGCCTGCCCCACCGCACCGACCAGCGCACCGGCAGCGGCATAGCTAAGGATGCGACCGCTGCTGTAGGCCAGATGGAACGGCCAGCGCGCGCGCTGTTGCGGCACCTGCGAAGTGAAGACGCCGACGATGCTGCCGCACATGCCCAGACAATGCACGCCACCGAGCAGCCCGACCATGAACACTGCGAAGATACTGAACTCACTCATTCGTTGGCTCGCGCTCCAATAATCCAAGATCCAGATACTGTATTACCAGTTTCGCATCAGGCTGCACCTGATACGGAACAATACCGAGCAACGGTGCCGCGATGCGCTCGCGCAGTGCATCGATGTTCTCCTGCAGGGCAGGCATGGTTTGATCCAGCACGTTGGCCACCCAGCCGGCACATTCCAGTTGCCGTTCCTCGATCGCCGCCATGGTCAGCAATGCATGATTGATGCAACCCAAGCGCATGCCCACCACCAGGATTACCGGGATATCCAGCTCGCGTGCCAGATCGGCGAAAGTGAGGTCTTCGTTCAGCGGCACCAGGAATCCGCCCGCACCTTCCACGATGACCTCATCCGCCTGTCCTGCCAGCTCATCATACGATGTCAGTATGCGGCGCATCTCGATACGCACGCCGACATGCCTGGCGGCAAGATGCGGTGCGATGGCGCGCGGGAAACAATAGGGATTCACCTGCCCGTAACCGAGCTGCAACGTGCTGGCCGCGCGCAACGCGAGTGCATCTTCGTTGTGCTCATCCTCGTCACATCCCGCCGCGACCGGCTTGAACCCGCTTACCAACTTGCCCTGCGCGGCAAAGCCGCGCAACAGCGCGCAACTGACCAGCGTCTTGCCGACGCCGGTATCGGTGCCGGTGATGAAATAACTCATAGTTTGAAATCAGTCTTGATGATTGCCCGACCATCCGGTGCAGCCTTGGGCGCGGGCTTCCAGGCATGGCCGTATACGATCTCGAAGGTGGCCGGCAATTTGCCGTTGCGGCGCAGCGTCTCGTAGTTGGCCAGCACGCGCTGCCAAGCCGCCTTGCCCATCATGCCCGGTGCACGACCGGCTGTGGCGTTGTGTGCGCCGATACTCTTCAGGTCCTGCATCACCGCGCGCGCGTCCTCATAGGTCAAAGTGAGTGTCTCCATCTCCATCACCGGATCGGCGAAACCGGCCGCCACCAGCATGTCGCCGACATCGTGCATATCCACGAAGCGGTTAAGGTGATTGTAGCCGTCCACGTCGCGAAACGCGATGCGCAATTCCTTGAGCGTATCCACGCCGAAGCAGGAGAACATCAGCAATCCATCGGTACTCAGGATCCGGTTCAGTTCGACAAAGGTGGCAGGCAGATCGTTGCACCATTGCAGCGCGAGGTTGGACCACACCATATCGACGCTGCCCGACGCGAGCGGCAGTGCCTCGACATCGGCACACAGGAAGCGCTCGCGACGACCCTGAAACAACTTCCGCCACCAACCCGAAGTGCCGCGCGCATGCTGCAGCATGCCGAGCGCAATATCGAGCGCGGTGATCTCCGCCTTGGGATAGCGCTCACCCAGTTGGCGCGTGCCCCAGCCGGTGCCGCTGCCCACATCCAGCAGGCGTGCCGGTTGCAGCTTGATGTAATCCAGTTTCTCCAGCATGCGGATGCACACTTCACGTTGCATCACCGCCGCCGCATCGTAGTCCGACGCGGCGCGGCTGAACGCCTGCCGCACTTGCTTCTTGTCTATCTCGAATTCATTCATGCAGGAATCTCTTTATATGCTGGGCCACTGTATCGGTATGCGACAGGAACGGCGCATGGGCCGCACCTTCTATCTCTACTACCCGCGCGTTCGGCATCACCTGCGCCAGGTAATACGATGCTTCCGGCGGCGTCAGTTTGTCGCGCTGGCCGGCAATGGCCAGGGTCGGTTGCTTGATGCCGGGCGCGCTCGCGCGCAGATCAGCATCGCGCAAAATCTCCAGCCCACCGCGCAACACGGACAGATCCGGTTCACCCCGGCTGAACAGTTGTTCGCGCAACGTCATCAGCAACTCGCGCTCGTGCTCGCTGCCGCGTACCTGCAAAGCAAGGAAACGACGCAGGGTGGCCGCATGGTTCTTTTCCAGTTCGGCCGCGAACTGTTGCAGTGTTTCGCTAGCCATCCCGAACATCCAGTCTTCGCGTGCGGTGAAACAGGGCGTGCTTGCCAGCAGGATCAGGCGCTCGACCTTGTGCGGCGAACGTGCCGCCCAATGTTGCGCGATCATGCCACCGAGCGACCAGCCGAGGACCACGACAGGCTGCCCGAACTGCGCATCGAGTTGTTCGACGATGCCGTCCAGCGTGAGATCGCCTTGCGCCTCGCTTGCCCCATGTCCGGGCAGATCAAGGTTGTGTACTTCAAAGTCATCCGCCAGTCGGATGGCGGCTTCGCCCCAGATGCCGCCGTGCATGCCCCAGCCATGCAGCATGACCAGCGGTTTCCCCCGTCCCGTCACTTCAACATGCAAGCGCATGCAAGGCCTCGATCAATCGTTCCACATCTTCTTCCGTGTGCGCGGCCGATAAGGTGATGCGCAGGCGCGCCGTCCCCTGCGGCACGGTGGGTGGGCGGATCGCGGCGACCCAGATGCCTCGTGCACGCAGACCCTCACTCAAAGTAAGCGCCTGCTTGTTGTCGCCGATCAGCAAAGGCTGGATGGCGGTGTCGGATGGCATCAGTTGCCAGGGCAGGTCGCTCAGGCCCTCGCGCAACAGCGCAATCAGTCGCCGCAAATGCGCACGCAAGGCATCGCCTTGCGCGATCAGTTGCAGACTGGTCAGCAGGGCCACGGACAAGGACGGCGGCGTGGCCGTGGTGTACACATAGCTGCGCGCCTGATTCACCAGCGTGTCGATCACCACCTGCTCGGCGGCGACGAAGGCACCGGACACGCCGGCCGCTTTGCCTAGCGTACCCATCAGGATGATGCGGGCGGAATCCAGACCGAAATGGGCAAGTGATCCGCACCCCTGATTGCCCAACACGCCGAAGCCATGTGCATCATCCACCAGCAGCCAGGCATCGTGCTTCTCGCACAACGCCAGCAACTCCGGCAACGGCGCGATATCGCCATCCATGCTGAACACGGCATCGGTGATCACCAGTTTCCTGCCGCTGCGCTGCTTCGCCAGCAGTCTATCGAGCTGCGCCATGTCGCCGTGACGGTAGCGCTGCATTGCCGCGCGCGATAGCAGCATCGCATCGTTGAGCGAAGCATGATTCAACTTGTCGGCGAACACCGAGTCGTCTTTGCCGACCAGTGCCTGCACCACACCAAGATTGGCCATGAATCCGGTTGAGAACAGCAAAGCTGCGGGTTTACCGACAAAGGCAGCGAGACTTTGTTCGAGTTGGTGGTGGGGCGTGAAATGTCCGTTCACCAGATGGGCCGCCCCTGCGCCCACGCCCCACGCTGCCGCGCCCTGTTGCAGGGCAGCGATCAGTTGCGGATGATTGGCGAGGCCGAGGTAGTCGTTGCTGCTGAACGCGAGATAGGATTTGCCGTCGACGATGATGTGCGGCGACTGCGGCGTCTGCAGCGTACGGCGCTTGCGCAGCAGGCCCTGTGCGGCGCGCTCGTCTAGTTCACGTTGCAGCGCCGCATAGGTCATCAGTGTTTCTCGGCGAATGGGTACATGCCCAGCTTGTCCATCAGCGCACGGTCGCGCTCGACATCGGGGTTACCGGTGGTCAGCAACTGTTCGCCGTAGAAGATGGAATTGGCCCCGGCGAGGAAACACAGGGCCTGCACGGCATCGCTCATCTGCTGACGCCCGGCGGACAGGCGCACGCGCGCGGTGGGCATGGTGATGCGCGCGACGGCAATGGTGCGCACGAAGTCCAGCGGGTCGATGTCTTCCTGCTGCGCCAGCGGCGTGCCTTCCACCTTGACCAGATTGTTGATCGGCACGCTCTCGGGATAGGGCTCCATGTTGGCCAGTTGCGCGATCAGTCCGGCGCGCTGCGTCAGGCTCTCACCCATGCCCACGATACCGCCGCTGCAAACATGCATGCCGGCATTGCGAACGCGTTCTAGCGTGTCGATGCGATCCTGATAATCGCGCGTGCTGATGATGTCGCCGTAGAACTCGGGCGCGGTATCCAGATTGTGGTTGTAGTAGTCGAGACCGGCCTGACGCAATTGCTCGGTCTGCTCGTCATTGAGCATGCCCAGCGTGGCGCAAGTCTCCATGCCCAGCGCCTTTACCTCTTTGACCATCTCCACCACGGCAGCCATGTCTTCCTTGCTCGGCTCGCGCCAGGCTGCGCCCATGCAGAAGCGGTCGGCACCGGCGTCCTGCGCTGCCTTGGCCGCCTTGATCACTTCCTGCACTTCCAGCATCTTGCGGTTCTCTACGCCCGCATCGTGGAACGCAGATTGCGGGCAGTAACCGCAATCCTCGGAACAGCCTCCGGTCTTGATCGAGAGCAGGGTGGAAAGCTGCACGGCATTAGGATCGAAATGCTCGCGGTGCACCTGCTGCGCCTGAAACAACAGGTCCGAGAACGGCAGTTTGAACAATTCTTCGATTGCTTCCACGCGCCAGCGTTGCGGCGTGGTCGGCGAATTAGCTTTGGCGGGGCGAACGAGCGTGATGGGCTGACTTTGCATTTTGGTGTTTGCTTTCAGGGGATTCGGCGCTAAATTGCGGCACGCATGTTCGTTGATGGAGGTCGTGTTGTCAATTTTGACTGCAAAATTACTGAACAGCCGCCCATATATTGCTCGCCTGCTGCCCGCACAGCCCTGTTTTCTGTGCGGCGCATCAAGTCACGACGGATTGTGCTGCGCCGCTTGCGTCGGCGACCTGCCTCATCATGCAGGCCCCGCTTGTAAGGTCTGTGCCGCGCCCTTGCCTTCCGACGGGGTGTGCGGACGCTGCTTGCAGCATCCACCCGCCTACGCGCGAACCATCGCGGCCTTTCACTATGAATTCCCGCTGGACAGTTTGATCAAGGCGCTCAAGTTCGACGAGCAATTGATCCTGGCCAATTTCCTCGCCGACACACTGGCAACACGCATCAGCTCCATCCCCGACTGCCTGCTCGCCTTACCGCTGCATCCGGCGCGTTTGTGCGAGCGCGGCTTCAACCAGTCACAACTGCTCGCCACGCGCATCGCCGCTGTGTTGCAGGTGCCTTTACTCACCGGCGCGGCAAGCCGTGTACGCGACACGCCGCCGCAATCCACTCTGACGTGGCGGGCGCGCGGCAGTAACATGCGCAATGCCTTCGCCTTATCGCCAGACCTCGACGTACGAGACAAACATATCGCGATCGTAGATGACGTGATGACCAGCGGCGCTTCGATCGATGCCCTGGCGCAACTGCTGCGGGATGCAGGCGCAAGAGAGGTCAGCGCCTGGGTGGTGGCGCGCACCGTACCGCATCGGGGAAAAGCCTAATGAGTGTCTGATTAAGTCGTCACACCGGCGAAGGCCGGTGTCTAGTTGATTGAAAACGCTGGATTCCGGCCTTCGCCGGAATGACGAATTAGCGTTAATCGGAGCTTCCCTAAAGGTGTTTTAGAGGCCCGCCAGCTTCTGCTGCACGAAGGCAGTCAGTTCGGGTGAGAGAGTGTGTGTCGACAATGCCTGCTTGTAGGCCAGCTTGGCATCTTCCAGACGCCCCACTGCCTGTAGCGAGATCGCGTAACCCACACGCCACACACCGTTGCGGGGCGCGATCTGCAGGGCGATCTGATAGTGGTTCACGGCCTCTTTGTGCCTGTCTTGTCTTTGCAGCAGTGCGGCATAGAATGACTGATAGTCGGCATTGTTATCCGCCGCGGTCAGATGGGTTTGCAGCGTATCAACTGCCAGACCCAGTTGATCGCGTCCGAGCTGCATCCTCGCCAGCGCCATCGCATAGGGCAAATGCACGGGCTTCAGGCGCAGGCCAGCTTGCAGGATCCGCTCGGCAGCGGCTTGCTGACCGTTCTCCTGCAACAAGGCAGCCATCGCGAGCCTGGCCTCCTCATGCTGTTCATTCGCCTTCAGCGCGGCTTCATAAGCAGCCATCGCCTCCGGCACCTTGCCCTGCTGCTGCGCTTGCACGCCTTTGCGATAGTCCGCATCGGCACGTTGTATCGGGCTGACTTGTTTGATTGGAAGTGGTGCCTCCCTGCGTGTGATGACAGGCGGACTGTTGATCACTTCCTGCTTGCGCATCGGCTCCGGCTCGGCTGCTATGTCAGCCACCAAGGGACGGCTCGATAGCGTTCCTGCGTCGGATTGAGGTTCGCGTTCACGCAACGATTCAGGCAGCGGCAACACACTGAGTTCATAGCTGAGTCGCGTGGCCGGTCCGAAATCTTCCGTTGCTTCCGGCTCGGTCACTGGCGCCGGAAGCACTGGCGCATTGCGCGCCTGCACCTGCGGCTCCGGGTTTGATTCCATATGCGTCCACAGCCAGGCTGCCACACCTGCCAGCACCAGCAAACCTCCGCTCAGCACGAGGGGCTTGATCCAGTTTCGCTCCGGTAACGCAGGGACGGCGCGGATCTGCGTCTGTTCAGGTGCGGTGTGTGCGCCGCGCTGCTCCAGCTGGTTCAGAACCTGATTGATCAGACTCATGACCAGAGCACCAGCGCGATGACGCTCAGAGCCACTGCAATCACCAAGCCTGACAACGCCCAAGGCAGCCAGTCCCGCTTTACTTCGGGCGTGTCGGCTGCCGCACTGGCGACATGTTTGCTGCCGACCTGTTGCCGTCCTTCTGCGAACGCCAGCATCAAGGCCTTGTGTGCAAGGATGTTCACCAGCCGCGGTGTGCCGCCGGTCACACGATGCATCTTGCCCACCGCACTACCGGCAAACAGCGTCTCGCCCGCATAACCCGCCACGGCGACACGATGACGCAGATAGCGCTCCAGTTCGTCGCGGCGCAGGCCTTTCAGTTCGTACTGGAAACTGATGCGTTGCCGCAACTGGCGGATGGAATGGTGGCGCAGACGTTCATTCAACTCCGGCTGGCCGAACAACACGACCTGCAGCAACTTGCGCTTCTCGGTCTCGAGGTTGGTCAGCAGGCGCAGCACTTCCAGACTTTCCAGCGGCATCGCCTGCGCCTCGTCCAGACAGACCAGCACGCGTTTGCCTTCGCGCGCAAAGTTGAGCAAGGCGCGTGTCAGTTCCTTTAGCAGTATGTGCTGGTCGACGTTGGGATCCAGCTCGATACGGAACTCATCCGCCAGCGCAAGCAACAGGCTGCGCGGCTCCAGATAGGGATTGGGCAGGTAGGCGGTGACGAAGTGGGTGCCGGTAGATTGACTGCCGGCATCCTGCGTGCCGATCAGCGTGGTGGCTTGTCTGCCCTGACTCAGCGAGGAAAGGAACTTGCGGCACAGCAGGGTCTTACCGTTACCCACCTCGCCGGTGATCTTGATGAATCCTTCGCCGTTGCGGGCCGCGACCAGAAGGGTGTTCAAGCCCTCCTGGTAATTCGTGCAGGCGAAGAAAAAGCTGGTATCCGGCGTCAGCGAAAACGGTGGCTCGCGTAATCCGAAATGCCGCAGATACATTGCTTAGCGGGTCATGCTCTTGATGCGGTCGCGACTGCGCGTGATATCGTCAGACCAGTCTCTTTCGCTGTTCACCACTGTCGGCTTGATCAGGATGACCAGCTCGCGCTTCTGCAAAGACTTATTGGTCTGGCCGAATATCGACTTGGGCAGGCCCGGGATACCGGACTGATCTTCATAGGTGGCCTGGCGCATCAAACCGCCAATCGCCACGATCTGACCATCCTTGGCGCGCACAATGCTGTCTGTCTCAGAAACAGAGCTGGAGGCCAGCGGCAGATTCAGTGTGCCCCCTACACCACCGACATTGATGGTCTTGTTGACTGTGCTGACCAGACTGACAGACGGGTGTACGTGCAGAATGATCTCGTCGTTCTCGTCGATACGCGGGGTCACATCCAGCGCGATACCGGAGAAGAAAGGCTGCAGTGTCACACTGGGGGTACTTGTCGTTGCCGTACCGGTGGTGGTTGTATTGGTCACATTGGTCACAAAGAACTCGTCCGTACCCACTTTCAGCACGGCCTTCTGGTTGTTCAGTGTCGCGATACGCGGACTTGACAGCACATGGACGTCGCCCTGCGACTCGAGGAAGTTCAGCAATGCAGAGAAGTTGCTGGTCTGGAACGCCAGGCCGAACACGCTGCCCGCGATAGCCCCTGCCGGCAATGCGCTGCTTGCCGCCAATGACAGATTGCTACCGGGTGTCGAAGTCAGGATGCCGTTGCTGATTGATCCTGTCGTTGCTGCAGTTGTGCCATTGGATAGTTGGCCTACACTCAGGCGACTGTTCGCACCATTCTTGATCGCTCCCCAATTGACGCCGGACTGGGAGGATTCGCTCAGTTGCACCTCAACGATCTTCGCTTCTAGGATCACCTGGCGCTCGATGGATATCTGCGATGCCTTCAGATAGGCCGCAACGTTCCTCATCTCGTCGGACATCGCACGCACCACGATCACACCAGACATCGGACTGATCACAACACTGCGTCCTTTGTCCGTGCCCACGATGGCAGTCAACGATTTGCTCAATTCGTCCCAGAAATCGGCGCTGCTGGTCATGCTGACTGTGCTGCTGTCGAGAGCTGCGCCCCGGTTGCTGGTCGAATTGGTGGCCACGCCGGTCGCGCCGGTGGATGAGCTAGGGTTATCCGACACTGAACCAGAGCTCACGCGCAGGCTGGATTTTCCTTCGCGCTGCCCAGTCAGATAGTTCACATGAAAGATGCGCGTCTGCAGGCCTAATGGCTGGATGTAGATACGCGTCCCATCGATCTTGTATTCGTAGCCGTACATCTCGCGGATGGATTCCAGCGCATCGAATACGGTCACATCTTTCAGGTTGAGCGAGATATTGCCTTCGATATCGGGATGCAGCAGCATGCTGTAGCGCGTGCCGGACACGATCGCCATGAATACCTGCTGCGCCGGTGTGTTGTTCACGGCCAGATCGAACTTGGCTTCCGATGCGGCGGAATCCACAGGCGCAGTTGGGGCAGGCATCGGCGGCAGCAACGCGTCATAGACTTCTGTCTGCGTGCTGGCTTTGACTGCCGCATCAAGTTCAGTGTCTATCTGATTCTTGACGTTCTGGCTGGCGCCATTCGTCGCACAACCGGCGAACGCTAACAGACTCAGCGCGATAAATAATTGCCTCATTTTCCACTCCCATCCTTGGTGTCGTCATCCACGCAGGTCACTATTTTCTTTTTCGCCTGGGCAGTTTTCTTAATGGGCTTCTTTTTTGCGGGTGGTTTGCGCTCCACCTTGCGGATCGTCTGCAAACCGCTGCGGCCGACACAGGCCATCTCGGTCTTGGACAGATTCACCGTCGGATACATGTGCATCACCTGGCGCCCTTCCGGCCCCATCAGTACCACGCATGTCTCGTTCACAACTGTAAGCGTCGCG